>Ga0265780_10000051_pt1 | contig 217425 bp, 201 predicted proteins | sample P1T30metagenome_FD_192432 | JGI IMG/M metagenome (GOLD analysis project Ga0265780, IMG submission 192432) | Plant litter microbial communities from East Loma Ridge, Irvine, California - P1 T30 | ecosystem: Environmental > Terrestrial > Plant litter > Unclassified | place: USA: California...
GAACGCATTTGCTTGTTGCGGGTGCAAAAGTACCACCTTTATTTACATTTACAATACTTTTTGTTGCATTTTTTCCATGTTTTTTCAGCCTTTTCCTTAACTCGCTGATAACGTAATTTTTACAAATGCACTTTTTTTGGTTCGCTGTGCGGTTTTTCTGAAAAATGCTACTTTATTGACAGTTTCTGGCATTTTGCGTTTCTCTTTTTTGCGGAATTTTTAAGATTAAGCTTGTTTTATCTTCTTTATATATATATTCTGAGAACCTTAAAGATCTCCAATTCTCTTTAAGTTTCTCTTGAAAACCGCTGCCATAGCCCTGATGGGAGGGAAAATCCTTTTGTGATCTCGTCTTTTTTAACGAGACCACAAAAGATTTGGAAGGACAGCAGGATTAAGCTCCTTATTATTTTTATTTTAATACCTAGGGCTTCGACTTCGCTCAGCCTGACAAAGCCTTCGAAATACCTAACAGGTTTTGGAAACCTGTTAGGAGATTAAAACTTCTACTTATATATAATGTATAAAAAAACAAACCCGACAGGTTTTGGAAAACCTGTTGGGTTGTGGCACAAACTATACTATAATATATATGAACATAAAATTCCAAACATACCTCACTTTTTACTCTCTTATTATATTAGTATAAACTTCTACATATATATTGTATGTATTTTACTAATGCGCTATATTTGCATTCACAAAATTACAAACAATGATCAAGATTACTTTACCCGATGGGTCAATTAGAGAGTTCGCTTCGGGCGTAACTCCAATGGAGGTCGCTAAAAACATTAGCGAAGGTTTTGCAAGAAATGTTATTTCTGCATCTTTTAATGGTACAACTATTGAAACCGAAACTCCATTAACGACCGACGGTAATCTTATTTTATATACCTGGAACGATGCTGAAGGAAAAAAAGCTTTCTGGCATTCTACTTCGCACGTAATGGCTCAGGCTCTTGAGGAATTGTATCCTGGAATTAAACTTACTTTAGGACCCGCAATTGCTAATGGATTTTATTATGATGTGGATTTTGAAGATCAGAAAATTTCTGAAGCTGATTTTAAAAAGATCGAAGATCGTATCCTGGAGATTTCAAGAGGAAAATACGACTTTAAAATGCGTCCTGTAACTAAAGCAGAAGCTTTAGAAATGTATAAAGACAATGTTTACAAGACAGAATTGATTTCTAATCTTGAAGACGGAACTATTACATTTTGTGATCATGCTACTTTTACTGATTTATGCCGTGGAGGTCATATTCCGAATACCGGGATTATCAAAGCTGTAAAAATCATGAGTGTTGCTGGTGCTTACTGGAGAGGGGACGAAAAAAACAAACAATTGACTCGTGTTTACGGAACTTCATTTCCTAAACAAAAGGATTTAACGGAGTATCTTGAACTTCTTGAGGAAGCTAAACGTCGTGATCACCGTAAACTAGGGAAAGAACTTGAATTGTTTGCCTTTTCTCAAAAGGTTGGACAAGGTTTACCTCTTTGGCTACCTAAAGGGGCAGCACTTCGTGATCGTCTGGAGCAATTTTTAAAAAGAGCCCAAAAGAAAGCGGGTTACGAACAAGTAGTTACGCCACATATTGGACAGAAGGAATTATATGTTACTTCAGGACATTATGCAAAGTATGGTGCAGATAGTTTTCAGCCAATTCACACACCGGCAGAAGGCGAAGAGTTTTTATTAAAACCAATGAACTGTCCTCATCATTGCGAAATTTACAATGTAAGACCTTGGTCTTATAAAGATTTACCTAAGCGTTATGCTGAATTTGGTACCGTATACAGATATGAGCAATCTGGAGAATTACATGGTTTGACGCGCGTAAGAGGATTTACTCAGGATGATGCCCATATTTTCTGTACTCCGGAGCAATTAGACGAAGAATTTAAAAAAGTAATTGACCTTGTATTATACGTTTTCGGTTCTTTAGGGTTTGAAAATTTCACTGCTCAAATTTCATTGAGAGACCAGGAAGACCGAGAAAAATATATTGGTACTGATGAAAATTGGGAGAAAGCTGAAAATGCAATTATCAATGCAGCCAAAGACAAAGGTTTAAATACTGTTGTTGAATATGGCGAAGCTGCATTTTACGGACCAAAGCTAGATTTCATGGTTAAGGACGCACTTGGAAGACAATGGCAATTAGGAACTATCCAGGTAGATTACAATTTGCCGGAGCGTTTTGAGTTGACTTATAAAGGTGCTGATAATGAATTACATCGACCAGTAATGATCCACAGAGCTCCATTTGGCTCTATGGAACGTTTTATAGCAATTTTACTAGAACATACAGCAGGAAATTTCCCACTTTGGCTAATGCCTGAACAGGCTATTATATTGTCTTTGAGCGAGAAATACGAAAATTATGCTAAAAAAGTTTTAGATTTGCTAGAAAATCACGAAATTCGCGCCCTAATTGACAACCGAAATGAAACTATCGGTAAGAAAATTAGAGATGCAGAAATGCAGAAAATACCGTTTATGCTGATTGTGGGTGAGGAAGAAGAGAAAAATGGAACGATTTCTATTCGTCGTCACGGACAAGAAGGAAAAGGGAATATTACAGTTACAATCGAAGAATTTGTCAGAATTGTAAACGAAGAAATAAATAAGACACTAAAAGTTTTTACAGTTTAACTTAAATTATAAAGTCATAGCAATAAGAAGCAACAGAGGTTTTCAACCTCGAGTAGAAAAAAAAGATGCACACAGAATAAACAATTTTATTCGTGGTGTACAAGAAGTGAGACTAGTTGGAGAGAACATCGAACCAGGTGTTTTTAAACTAGCAGAGGCATTACGTTTAGCTGATCAATTTGAATTGGATTTAGTTGAGATCTCGCCAAACGCTGAACCACCGGTTTGCAAAATCATGGATTATAAGAAATTTGTTTACGAACAAAAGAAACGTGACAAAGTATTAAAAGCTAAGTCGTCTCAGGTTGTCGTAAAAGAAATTAGATTTGGTCCTCAGACTGACGAGCATGATTATGAATTTAAAAGAAAGAATGCTGAAAAATTCTTAAAAGAAGGTTCTAAATTAAAGGCTTTTGTTTTCTTTAAAGGACGTTCTATCATTTATAAAGATCAAGGTCAGATTCTTTTATTGCGTCTAGCTCAGGATTTAGAGGAACATGGTAAAGTTGAAGCCATGCCAGTTTTGGAAGGAAAGAGAATGATTATGTTCATTGCTCCGAAGAAAAAGAAATAACTATTGCCGTAAGCTTTAAGCTGTAAGCAATACGCTTTTGCAAATGTATAGACTTTTTCAAAAGCGTAAAGTCTAAGCCAAAAAGCCTAAAGCGTAGAAAGAAATAAGTAAGTAAGAATAAATTAAAACACTAGGAAAAATGCCTAAAATGAAAACAAAATCTAGCGCCAAGAAACGTTTTAAAGTTACTGGTTCTGGAAAGATTAAAAGAAAGCATGCTTTTAAAAGTCATATCTTGACTAAAAAATCTAAAAAACGTAAATTAGCTTTGACACACTCAGCGCTAGTTCACCAAACAGATATGAAAAGCATTAAACAACAATTAAGAATTATCTAATTATAAGTCAAAAGTTAAAAAGTCATAAAGTATAAAAGTCAGTAGCTGACTTTTGACCTTTGACTTAAAACATTAGACTAAAGATTTTCTTTAGGTTAAAAATTATTTATATAACCTTGGAGTATGGCCTTTAAGTTCTCTTGATTTAATTCGGGACGCCTGCTACAAAAACACATTAAAATTATGCCAAGATCGGTAAATTCAGTTGCTAAAAGAGCAAGAAGAAAAAAAATAATGAAGCAAGCCAAAGGTTTCTTTGGAAGACGTAAAAACGTTTGGACAGTTGCTAAGAATGCAGTAGAGAAAGCGATGAGCTACGCTTACCGCGATAGAAAACAAAACAAAAGAAATTTCCGTTCATTATGGATTCAACGTATCAACGCTGGAGCCAGATTAGAGGGAATGTCTTATTCTCAATTCATGGGGAAAGTTAAAGCTAACGGAATCGAATTGAACCGTAAAGTTCTTGCAGATTTAGCTATGAACCACCCGGAAGCTTTCAAAGCTATTCTTAATAAAGTAAAATAAACGTTTTATAAACTCAATTTAAGATTACTTACTTATATACAAAAAACCATTCGTTAACGCGAATGGTTTTTTATTTTTATAAAAACCTGAAAAGTTATTAAACTATAATACATTAAATTTACTATTATAATCTATCTTGAAATGGAGAACGTCATTATAAATCATATTCAAAAGTTTGTCCATCTGGAACCCTCAGAAGTTGACGTATTAAAATCCTGCCTGAATGTTTCTCAAATAAAAAGGAAAGATCACGTTTTACAGGAAGGGCAAATCTGCAATACAATGTATTTTATTGCAAAAGGCTACATGCGCCAATATATTATAAATTCTAAAGGTACAGAACAAACTTTGCAGTTTGGTGTAGAAAACTGGTGGATCACTGATTATCTAAGTTATCACAACAACTCCCCTTCTCACTTTTATATTCAGGCTGTTGAAACCACCGAAGTTATTGCTCTTGACAAATCTGAGCTGGATTCTATATTAGATCAGATTCCACAACTTGAAAAATATTTTAGAATTGTTGCTCAAAAAGCTTTTGGCGCTGCACAAATGCGCATTAAATTTCTCTTTACGATGTCTGCAGAGGAGCGCTACAATCATTTCAATAATCTGAATCCCGATTTTGTTCAGCGTGTTCCGCAATATATGCTGGCATCTTATCTCGACTTTTCCGCAGAATTTATGAGCAAGATACGAGCCGGAAAAGTTTAAAAAACTATTTCTTGAAGTAGTTCAAGTTTTTTGGGGAATACATTACTGACCTTTGTAATGAACTTTTAAAACAAATAAAAATGAAATCAAGAATTGTTATTCCGCAAGTTGCTCCAGATGCTTATCAGGCTTTAATAAATTTAGAAAAATATATTTCTACCACTTCATTAACCGCTGAACATAAAGAATTAATTAAAATCCGCGCTTCACAAATTAACGGCTGCGCATTTTGTATAAATATGCATACTGCCGACGCCAGAAAATATGGAGTTTCGGAACAAAAGATTTATTTGCTAAGTGCATGGCGTGAAGCCGATATTTATTCTGAAGAAGAAAAAGCGATCTTAGCTTTAACAGAACAAGTAACATTAATTGCCAATCATGTTACAGATGAAGTTTATCAAAATGCAGCACAATTATTTGATGAAAAATATCTTGCTGAAATTATCCTGGCCATTATTGCAATTAATTCATGGAATAGACTTGCCATTACTACCGGATTACGCGCCGTGTAATTTATCAGTATAAATTTACAACATTCAACAACTATGAAGCCCTTATTACTAAAGGGCTTTTTCTATTTATTTAAGAATGAGAATCAAAAAAACAGCAAATTGAAATTAATTAAAAATACCGTATTTATACTCTTTTGAGATTTATAGAATTATATATTTTTGGCGCATGATACCAAGAATTCAAATAATTATCTTTTTTATTATTACTATAATAACTTTTTTTTCGTGTCAGAAAAAAACTGGAAATACGGTAAAAGAATTAAATAATAAAATTGAAATTAAAAATAATATCACTCAGGCAGAACAGTTTTATAAAGATCATAATAATATCGACAGCGCATTTTTTTACTATAATAAGGCAAAACTAATTTGTGATCCAAATACAGATCCCGGTAATTATGTAAGCATCCTTAACTGCATGGCAGAGATTCAGTCACATCACGGTGATTTTCTTGGCAGTGAAACAACGATCAAGAATGCACTTCTTTATTTAAAATCTGTAAAAGACCAAACTCAGATCTGGAATACCTACACTATCTTAGGCAGCAACGCTCTTCAAACCTATCGTTTTACAGTTGCTGAAAAATATTTCAATAAAGCATTGAATCTACATATTGATGAAAACAGAAAATCCTTAACAAAAAGTAATATTGCAAATCTTCTTATCGCCCAACAAAAATATGCGGAAGCATTAAAAATATTTCTGCGCTTATCTATAAAAAAAGAAATCAGACAAAAACCTGAAAGCTATGCCAATGCATTAGATAATATTGGTTTTTGTTATTTTAAAACACAAGATCCCAGAGGTATTGAATATTTGGATGAGGCGTTAGAGATTAGAAATAAAATAAAAGATAGTTCTGGTATTGGTGTGAGTAATTTAAATCTTGCCACTTATTATGATACCTATAAAGATTCTTCGCTGGCAAAAAAACATGCATTAAATGCTTATAAAAATTTTAACGAACTGAATAATATAGATGACAAACTCAATGCTATAAAAATTATAATAAAAAATAGCTCTCCCATCGATTTAAAAAAATATTCTCTTATATATGTTGGGTTAGTAGACAGCATTTTTGAAGTAAGACAACAAGCCAAAAATCAATTTGCAAAAATAAAATTTGATTCTAAACTTGAAAAGCAAGAAAATTTACAACTGAAAACATATCAGTCTGAAAACGAATTAAAACTGGAGAGACAAAAAAACAGAAACATCATATCTTATATCATCATAATTCTGAGTATCTGCCTCATTTTAATTTTATACTATTATCTGACCTCTAAAGCCAATAGAGATAAAATTGAAGCCGCTTATAATAGTGAAACCCGAATTTCAAAAAAATTGCATGATGAATTAGCAAACGATATTTATCATACGATGGCTTTCGCAGAAAACAGAAACTTATCTCTCACAGAAAATAAAGAACAATTATTAAGTAATTTGGCTGCAATATACTCCCGAACCCGAGATATCTCAAGAGAAAACTGCTACATTATTACTGATGAGAACTATATTTCCTCATTAAAGGAAATGATTTCCGGTTTCACCACTTTAAACATAAATTTAATTTTAAACGGAATCGATCTTATTCCATGGAAGGAAATTGAGAAAGATAAAAAAATTACCATTTACCGTGTGTTACAGGAATTATTGGTGAATATGCGAAAATACAGCGAAGCTTCTCTTGTTGGAATCAGCTTTAAACAACTGGAAAAAAACATGTTAATCAATTATAACGATAATGGAAAGGGCATTGACACAGAAAAAATCATATTTAAAAATGGCCTTCATAATGTAGAAAGCAGAATTCTAAAAATCAAAGGAGCTATAGATGTATCTTCAAGTCCGAATCAAGGTTTTAAGGTTGTAATAAAAATTCCGCTCTAATTAAACATTTCATTAAAAGCTCAAATGAAAATTTCCCATTCAATTAAAATTTCATTCCTATTCTTTACGATGCTTTTTGTAATCGCCTCTTGCGAGAACAAAAAGCAAAACGCTATACCAAAGAACAAAAATAAGGCTGAAATAAAAGAATTGCTGAAAACAGGAGATTTCTATTATGAGACAGGAAAAAGTGACAGTGCTGTTTTCTACTATACAAAAGCAAATTTATTATGCAATCCAAAAAGGGAGTACATAGATGAGTACGTAAGATCATTGACAAGTATTGCAGATGTTCAGCAAAGATGCGGGAATTTTTACGAAGCTGAAACTACGCTTACCAAGACATTTCCGTATTTAGAAAAAACATCAATGCCCAAATTTACCATTAATGTCTATTCACTAATGGGAAATAATTACTTTAGAACTTCAGATAATGAAAAAGCACTTTTTTATCAGCGTAAAGCTTTAAAAAAGGCTGTATCCACATTTAGAAAATCGTGTATAATATCTGACATCGCATTTATATACATGCGCCAAAAAAAATATAAGCAGGCAATAGATTTACTGGCACCACTTGTAAGAAGAAAGATTAGGGACAAAATAGATCCTCCAAACACCGACGTTCAGTACTCTGCAAAACTATATAATCTTGGCCTTTGTTATTTACGACTGGGTAATCATAAAGAATTGGCATTAAAGTGCTTTAAAGAAAGTTTAGATCTAACTCTCCCCACCCACGATAATTATGAGTTGATCGGTAATTATTATGCTCTTTATTTATACTATAAAAAGTACCAAAATCCGAAGCTAAAAAGAATTAATGCTCAGAAGGCTTATGACTGTGCCAAAAGAGCAGAATCGATAACCAATCAAATCAGCACATTGGGAAATCTTATCGAAGCTGATGATGCTCGAAATGCAAAAAGACATTGGGCGGTTTATAACAGACTTATTGATAGTGTAACTGTTAGCATGAAAAAATCTAAAAATGAATTTGCCAGTATTCAATATGATGCAAAAAAAGATAAGGAAGAAAATCTCGAACTTAAGAATCAAAAAATAGAAAATGAGTTAGAATTGGAGAGACAGAAAAACAGAAGTTTTATCTCTTATATTGTAATTTTCGTAAGTATAATAAGCTCACTTTTTTTATTTATCTATTTAAGAATGAAGGATAAAAAAGAGAGAAATGACATTGTGTTTAAGAGCGAAATGCGCATTTCGACAAAACTTCAAACCGAACTCACCAAAAACATTCTAGAGATTTTAACATTTACAAAAAACAGTGATTTTAAAATCGAAGAAAATAAAGAACAATTTCTGTCCGATTTAAATAATATTTACATCAAAACGCGAAACATCTCCAAAGAAAACAGCATCATTCTTACCGACGAAAACTATGAAAATGGCTTAAAAGAAATGATTTCAGACTTTACTTCTTCTCATGTAAATATCATTGTAAATGGACTGAATACTATTACGTGGTCTAAAATTGACCGTGTAAAAAAAATTACTGTCTTTAGAGTTATTCAGGAAATTTTTGGAAATATGAAAATTCTGGATGATGCTTCTTTGATCAGTATCACTTTTAAAAATGACACCAATACTATAACAATAATTTATACAGACAATGGCAGCCAAACTTATACAAAAGTAAGCCTCTTAAAAAAAAGACTACAAAATGTGGAAAACCGTATTAAAACAATAAAAGGAAAACTTAATTTTGAAACAAGTTTAGAAAACAAATTTAAGATTAGTTTCACATTTCCAATATAAGACCAGAATATGTTTAAAAAAGTTTTAGTTGCAGAAGACCTCGACAGTATTAGTATAGCTTTAATTCAAGTACTTGAAGAATTAGAAATTCCAGTAATTCATCATGTAAAATATTGCGATGAAGGTTTGCTTAAAGTAAAAAAAGCTATAGTTGACCAAGATCCGTACGATTTATTAATTACGGATCTTTCGTTTAAAACCGATCACAGAAAAGTAACTTTAAATAGTGGAGACGAACTTATTGAGGCAATAAATAAAGTACAGCCTAAGCTTAAAAAAATTGTCTTTTCTATTGAAGATAAGAATTACAGAATTAAAACTCTTTTTAATGAATTAGGAATTAATGCTTATGTCTCTAAAGGAAGAAATAGTATTACTGAACTAAAAAATGCCATTAAAAGCACCTATAATAATGATGAAAAAGTACTTTCTTCAGATTTGTCTTTTAGCTTTAATGACAGAACATTAATTGAAATTGAATCGTATGATATTTCAATCTTAAAACTTCTTTCGCAAGGACATATTTTGGAGAGTATATCAAAAGAATTAAAAGATTTGTCTATAACACCAAACGGCACAAGCAGCATTGAGAAAAGAATTAATAAACTAAAAATTTATTTTAAAGCCAATAATAATGTTCATCTTATAGCTATTGCAAAAGATTTTGGATTAGTATAACATTATTGTTCCTCACGATTTGAGTAAAGGATCAACGTGCTTATAAATATTAATTTATAACCATCTATTAACCAACAAATGAAACCAAGAAATAGCGCGAGTAACTTATTCGCAAAAATCAATACAACTCAAAATATGATCATAATGAAAACAATGTTACTTTGTCTTTTTTTATCAATAAGTTTTGCTTTTGTTTCTGAAAAAACCGGCTGGCTTGAAATTGAATGGAAAATTATATTTATTCCGGCATTATTAGTTTTACAAATTATTATAATTAGCACTGCTTTAAAAAACAGATACAAAAAGCATTAATCCGCGATGTGAAAGGCCTGATAATTGTAGATAAGAATATTTATCTTTGATTTCTATTTTAATTTACATGAAAAACGTTCTCAGCGCTATTATACTATTATTTGCCTTTTTATCTTTCGGACAAACCAAAGTTCTTTCCTGGAATCTGGAAAACTTTGGCAAATCAAAATCTGATTCTGAATTAAATTACATCGCTAAAACTATTTCTAATTACGATATAATTGCTATGCAGGAAATTGTTGCAGGTCAGGGCGGCGCTCAAACTGTTGCAAAGCTTGCGCAATTACTTAATGAGAAGGGGGCCAAATGGGATTACAGAATTAGTAATCCAACAAGCAGCAGCAGCTATAAAACCGAACGATATGCTTTTATCTGGAAAACACACAAAGCCAGATTGAAAGACAAGCCATGGCTGGAACAAAAATACAATCTTGAGATTGATCGGGAACCGTATTTTGGTACTTTCGAAATCGACAGAAAAACTATTACTCTGGTTAATTTTCATGCTATTACCAAAAAGATGCAACCTGAAACTGAAATTAAATATTTCAAGTTTTTACCAAACCAATATCCTAATTTAAATCTCGTTTTTCTGGGTGATTTTAATTGTCCTGAAAAACATTCTGTTTTTATTCCTTTAAAAAAAATGGGATATGCTTCAATTTTAAAAAATCAAAAGACAACACTGAAGCAAAAATGTAAAAACGATATTTGTCTCGCATCTGAGTTTGACAATATTTTTTACAAAACAGCCAGCCTAAAAGTATCGAATGCAGGAATAATTAAATTTTACGAAGATTTTGATTCGCTTCAAAACGCCAGAAAAGTATCAGATCATATTCCGGTTTGGTTTGAATTTTCTATAAATTAAGTTTTAAGCTTCTTTTTCCGTGCCGCAGGAAATAAAACATTATTTAAAATTAAACGATAACCCGGAGAATTGGGATGCAAATCTAAAACTGTCGGCGGATCACCCACCTGATGCTGAAAATCTTCCGGATCATGTCCTCCAAAAAAAGTAAACATTCCTTTTCCTTTTTCACCATGAATGTATCTCGACTCACCATTTAATTCGCAGGTTCCCATAATTAAAACATTAGATTTTATGAGCGAGGTATCAAATGATGTTGTTTGTCCCATAAATCCTTTTACTAATTGCGTGTGATTTTGACATAACATACTCGGAATCGGATCCCATTTTGCAGAAAATTCCATTAAAGTAAAATAATCTTTTTCCATTAAAATACGCCTTTTAGTCGTCATATCAATATCTGAGAACTCATAAACTTCCGGTTTTCTTTCCAAACTAAAATTCTTAAAAGCAAAGGAATTATTATAATTCAATTTAGACTGATAATTGGATTCACTTGGATCGCCATCAAACATGGTTTCGCAGATGTCTACCCCATCTGCTGCGAGAGAAATATCGAAACTATCTGTTGCAGAACACATGGCAAACATAAAACCACCCCCTATAACAAAATCTCTGATTTTTTTCGCAACTGCTCCTTTTTCCTGAGACACTTTTTGATATCCCAATTTAGCTGCCAATGTTTCGGCATCTTTTTTCTGATCTATATACCATGGAGTATTTTTATAAGCGGCGTAAAATTTACCGTACTGACCTGTAAAATCCTCATGATGAAGATGCAGCCAGTCGTACATTAATAATTGATCGCTTAAAACTTCTTCATCATAAATAGGTGTAAACGGAATTTCGGCATATGTCAGCACCAACGTTACCGCATCATCCCAGGGTTGTTTTCCTTTAGGAGTGTAAACAGCTATTTTTGGAGCTTTCTCTAAAATAACAGATTCCATATTCTGTGAAGGACTTGAAATTTCATTTAGAATTGAAGCTTGCTCACTATCTGAAATTACTTCAAAGCTAACTCCTCTAATTTTGCATTCTTTTCTAATTTCCTCCACATCAGGAAGCAAAAAAGAGCCGCCGCGATAATTTAATAACCAGCTTGCTTTGTAATCCCGGCTTAAACACCAATATGTGATACCGTATGCTTTTAAATGATTCTGCTGTGTCGATTCGTCCATAGGAAGTAATAAGAACGATGCCTTTGCATTAAATGTAATCAGTAGTATAAAAATGTAGAATAAACTCCTATTCATTCGAAAATTATTTTAGTAAAGATATAAAGGAAGTATGGAAAAACAGAATCATTAGAAAGTTTTCTAACTTAATGCAATGTTAAATTACAAAACAAGTATAAATACCTGATTTGCATTTTCCTACAAAACGGGTATAAACACCTATAGTATGATTAAATATTCTATATACATTTGCTATGCCAAGTCATAAAACTAATCAATGTATAAAAAAGAAACCACCATGAAGTTTAATGATAGTAATAATCAGGAAAAGGGAATGAATATAGTTCAAAAAGCAGGAATATGTGTTCTTGTCTTCACAATTATACTTTATTATGTATTGTCAATCCAGTTTCTGACGGCATAAAGTTAGAGTGTCAGTACAGCAAGATCATTTTGAATGGCATACACCACCAATCCTGCAATATTTCTGGACTCTGTTTTAAGAAGCAGATTATTTCGGTGCCCTTCCACTGTTCTGGGACTCAAAAAAAGATGATCTGCAATTTCGGCGGTAGTTTTCTGCTGACAAATTAATTGCAGAATTTCAACTTCACGGGGAGAAAGGAAATTGGTTTCTAAACCGCCTTTTGAATTTTTAGGAGATATTATAGTGTCCTGAATTGTTTTTAAAACACTTTCATTATAATAAAATCCTTTAACCGCAACCTCGTTGATGGTATGAATTAAATCTTTTGGAGTTGTATTTTTTATTAGATAAGAAACGGCACCTACCTGAATCATATTGGCAATAAATGATTTTGTATCATAACTTGTCAATGCAATTATCTTGATTTCGGGAAATGCTTTTCGAATAATTTTGGTTGCTTCGACACCGTTTAAAACTGGCATTTTTAAGTCCATTATAATGATGTCGGGCTTAGTTTCGTTTTTTTCTAAGTGAGAAATAAGTTCATCTCCGTTTGAAGCCTCAAAAATAATATCGATATTTTGTTCTCTTTGCAATAAAAAAGAAATTCCTTTGCGAAATAAAATTTCGTCATCGACTAGTGCAATTTTAATAGCGGCATTCATCTTATTAGGTTTTAGTTCGTTTTTTGGTTTGCCGAAATTACAAAATATGATTTATAAAAAGTCTAAATACTAATTTTTATTAACTAAAATCTTTAAAATACACTAAGATTAACATTAAAATGTAAAATTTACTGCGATTCCATTATTAATTTCAGAAGTAATCTTAATCGTTCCTTCCAAAAATGAAATCCGGCTGTCTATATTTTTCATTCCCAGACCTTTTTGATGTACTGTATCTGAATTATCAAAACCAATTCCGTTATCTTCGTAATCACAGATATTTAAACCATTTTTAGTTGTAAATGAAATCCAGATTTCTGTAGCTTTTCCATGACGAAGTGAATTATTCATTAACTCCTGTAAAATTCTAAAAACATGTAAATGCCTGTCGATGTCTTTTTCATCAAAATTGATTTCATTTTTATAATACGTTTTGACAGATTTACTGGTTTCAAATTCTTCGCACAATTCTTCAATTCCGGCATTTAATCCGAATTTTTCAAACACCGGAGGAAGCAGATTATGAGCAATCTTTCTTGAATTTTCTAAAGCTTTAGTCGTTAAATTAATAATGTTTTCTGTGATCTCAGCGGTTTCAGTTTCAGTTAGGTCAGGTGCCGTCAGCAAGTGACTGTTTAGCGAAACAATGTTTAATTTAGAACTAATATCATCGTGCAGATCCTGTGCAATTCTTTTACGTTCTTCCTCTTGTGTTATAATAACAGCATGCAGTTGTTCTCGTTGGTAACGAAGGATCAAATCTACTTTTTCTAATTCTTTTTGAATGATTTTCTGTCTGGAAAAATAAAAGAAGATTATGAGAACCACTGCTAAAATCATTAGAAACAGGGAAACATATAAAATAATTGCTACGATCTCTTTTTCTGGTAACGAATTAACATTCATAACTAATTAACGGGATTTATTTAAACGGTCTCTTCTCCAGTCATATAAAAATAATGTATAATAAATAACGATTAAAACTGAATTAAGCTGCCAGCTTAAAAATTTAAATTCATTACTCAAATTATGAGTTAGATTGCCTATTAAAAACAATACAGTACTGGCCAACAAGTAAAAAACAACACCGACACTAATGTAGTAATATCTTTTACTTTCTGTAAGCATGTTATAAAAATGAATCAGTGAAAAAATCACCACCAATAAGGATGTCAATGTGATCTCAAACAAATTAAAACGTAAAAATTGATTCCAGTCCATAATGAATTGAATTGCTAATATTACCATTGCAACTACAACACTTATAATTACAAACCGTTTTTGACTTTTTAAATTGAAAAGGGAAGTGTAAAACAATCCTAATAATATCATTTGTCCAATGATAAAAATATTGACCAGAAACAAATTATTTAAACGGAAATGATACATGATCTCCATTGAACACTGTAACACAAAGGAGAAAGCAAGGTATACAACAAAAAAAACATTAGCTTCTTTCTCCCGAAAAAAGCTATATGTATATAAAATCAGGTCAATAAATAAAATAAAGTAACCTAGATATATTATGAAATCTGCCATTTTTAAGGATTCAATGGACTATTAGGATCTCCATAAGGTGGTACTGGCCGACTTCCGTCATAAACCATAGCTTCGTCATTTTCGACACCATTATTTTTGAAAACATCTTTATAGATTTTTTCTGTAGCATCCCAGACCGCGCCAACAAATATTAAAGTTTGTTCACCAGTGTTATTGATTGCTTTGTAAGCACGAACAGCCTGAATGTCCTGATCTAAAACTAATTTTAAAGTTTCTACAGGAATTAGATATCCATCTACTTTTTTTCTTCTTCCCTCCTCAGTCTGAAATTCTCTACGGTAATTGTCTGCCCATACAATACCTTCTGATAATGGTATTTTAATACTTCCTAAATTTAATTCTTCATTCATAATTCAATTGGTTATTGGTTATTGGTTATTAATCAAATAAATGCTAGTCTAGATTTGGTTTGGCTAAACTAGTCAATTTTCTGAAAGTTTTAACTTTAGGGCAAAAAAAAAGCCTTATAAATAAGGCTTTTATACTGTATTAAAATGGAACATCACTGTCATCATCGTCATCATTTAAATTACTTCCAAATGCTTCATTAGCCGATGGCAAGTTTTTTGTTATGAAGGGATTATCATCATGGTTCATTTTAGAAGGCAAATCATCGTAACCACCTGTAAAATCTTCAAGATTATCAAATTTACCTAAATGTCCTAAGAATTTCAGACGAATATTTTCCAAACCACCATTACGGTGTTTTGCAATAATAAATTCTGCTTGTCCTGCAGTTGGAGATGCTTCATCATCATCCCATTCTTCAATTTTATAATATTCAGGACGATAAATAAACGATACAATATCGGCATCCTGCTCGATCGCTCCGGATTCACGAAGATCCGAAAGAAGCGGACGTTTGCTGGAACCACGCGTTTCAACCGCACGCGACAGCTGCGAAAGTGCAATTACCGGCACGTTTAACTCTTTTGCCAAAGCCTTTAAGTTTCGCGAAATGGTCGAAATTTCCTGCTCACGGTTTCCTCCTCCTTTTCCGTTTCCACCTGCAGTCATTAACTGCAAATAATCAATGATAATCAATTTAATTCCGTGTTGTGAAGCCAGACGACGACATTTTGCACGTAAATCGAAAATCGAAAGCGAAGGTGTATCATCTATAAATAATGGTGCTTTCTCTAAGTTTTTTACTTTTGTACTTAACTGCTCCCATTCGTGTTTTTCCAGTTTACCGGTTCTTAATTTCTCAGAAGACAATCCTGTTTCTGACGAAATTAGCCTTGTAATTAACTGTACAGACGCCATCTCCAGAGAAAACACAGCAACCGCATGTCCAAACTGTATGGCAACGTTTCTTGCCATCGAAAGTACGAAAGCCGTTTTACCCATACCCGGACGAGCCGCAATAATAATTAAATCCGAAGGCTGCCAGCCGGAAGTTACTTCATCTAATTTTTCAAAGCCTGTTGCAATACCACTCAAGCCTTCTTTACCTGCAATTTCTTCAATACGTTTCTTTGCCTGCAAAACTAAACTCTGTGCAGTTTCAGAACTACGTTTGATGTTTCCCTGCGTAACTTCGTATAATTTAGATTCTGCTTTATCTAATAAATCGAATACGTCTGTCGTTTCATCGTAAGACTCTTCAATAATTTCAGAAGAAATTCTAATTAAACTTCTCTGAATAAATTTTTGAAGAATAATACGCGAGTGAAATTCGATATGGGCAGAAGAGGCAATTTTTTGCGTTAACTGAATCAGATAGAAATCTCCACCTGCCACATCCAGTTTTCCATTTTTCTTTAACTGGGTTGAAACAGTCAGGATATCAATTGGCTGGGTTTCGGTAAAAAGCTGCAAAATCGCTTCAAAAATATGTTTATGCGCGTCTTTGTAAAAAGCATCTGGCTGTAAAATATCAATTACATCATCTACCCCTTTTTTATCAATCATCATCGCTCCTAATACAGCTTCTTCTAAATCAATAACTTGTGGAGGAAGCTTGCCTTTTTCCAGATTAATAATTGTGGTTTTGTCGACCTTTACAGGGCTAAAATTTTTGAAATTTTCCATATAGCGAAAGTAGCAAAATTTAAAAAAAATATGCTATCGAGTTATAACTATTAATTGTTTATAAATAATTCTGATTTGTTCATAACCAAAAAAAAATCCGAAACCGCAGGGCTTCGGATTTTTCTTCATATTAAATGAATTTACTCTTTAAACTCGCCCATATTACTGTATTTGTCCATTCTCTGGGCAATTAAATCGGCTGTTGATAAGTCTTTCAATTCGTTATATCCTTTTGTAATATATTCTGCTACTGTTTTAAAAGTAGTTTCTCTGTCGTAATGTGCTCCTCCTAATGGCTCAGGAATTACATCATCTACTAATTTTTGTTTTTTCATGTCAGAAGAAGTTAATTTTAAAGCTTCTGCCGCACGCTCTTTGTATTCCCAGCTTTTCCATAAAATAGAAGAGCAGGATTCAGGAGAAATTACAGAATACCAGGTATTTTCTAACATATAAACTTTATCACCAACACCAATTCCTAATGCTCCACCTGAAGCTCCTTCACCCACAATAATGGTGATAATTGGAACCTGAAGACGAACCATTTCAAAAATATTTCTTGCGATTGCTTCTCCCTGTCCTCTTTCTTCAGCTTCAAGTCCCGGATATGCACCCGGAGTGTCTACTAATGTCAAAACCGGAATTCCGAATTTCTCTGCCATTTTCATCAAACGCAAAGCTTTACGGTATCCTTCGGGATTTGCCATACCAAAATTACGGTACTGACGTGTCTTTGTATTATAACCTTTTTGCTGACCGATAATCATAAACGATTGTCCGTTTACTTTACCTAGTCCGCCTACCATTGCCTTATCATCTTTAAAACCTCTGTCTCCGTGAAGTTCTAAGAAACTTTCTCCGCAGATTGCTCTGATGTAGTCTAAAGTATAAGGTCTGTTTGGATGTCTGGATAGCTGAACACGCTGCCAGGCGGTAAGGTTTTTATATATTTCTTTCTTAGTTTCTACTAATTTCTTGTTGATTTCCTTGCAAGTTGGCGTTACATCAACGTCAGATTCTTTCCCAATTATAACGCACTTTTCTAACTGTTCTTCAAGTTCTTTAATTGGAAGCTCAAAATCTAAATATTCCATGGATTTTTGAATTTTGTTTGTAAATCGAACCGCAAATATAAAAATATTATATCATTGGTGAAGTTAATTGTTGTTTAAAGTATAAAAATGCAATCTAAAAATAAGGAAACTATTACAAGTTTTCCTTCTTATTCTGATAATGTTTGAATACACCATTCAGAATTACGGTTATGATAATTATAACTGCTCCAATGTAAAATTCAACACTCATTTTCTCTTTTCCTCCTAATATAAAATAAGCCAGAATTATACCATAAACAGGCTCTAAGTTGGTGGTTAACATTACAGTATAAGGTGTTAATCTCTGCATCACTTTTACAGACGCGGTAAAGGCGTAAGCCGTGCAGACAGAAGCCAGGACCAGCAATAGAATCCAGTTATTTAATGATAAAGAAAAGAAGTCTGCTGTAAATTTTCCTTCAAACAAAAAATAAACAGAAATAAAGAAAACCCCTGCACCAAATTCATAAAAAGTTATTACCGAAGGTTCATGATCTGCAATTAATTTACCATTCATTAAAGTAAATACAACTCCAAGAATAATAGAAGCTAGTGCAAAATAAACACCTTGCAGATATTTAATTTCAACTTGTAAAATCAATCCCAGACCGGCGATGATAATCAGTCCAAAAAAAACTTCATACCATAATACCTTTCTTCCGTAAAATAAAGGCTCTAATAAGGAGGCAAAGAATGCACCCAGCGAAAATATCGAAAGCGTAATAGAAACATTGGAAACATGGATGGCTTTGAAAAAGAAAATCCAATGCAGGGCAATCAGCAATCCGACAAAAATCAATTTGAAAAATTCCCTTACCGGAACCTGAAAAGATTGTTTTTTATAAAGTATAAATCCGCCGAGGAAAATACCCGCCAATAACATTCTGAACCAAACCAGATTTTCTGCATCAATTGTAATTAATGCACCCAAAATAGCTGTAAAACCCCAGATAAAAACAATTAAATGAAGATTTAAATAACTTTTTAAATTATCGTTTCGCATTACGTAATAAGTAAACAGCCAAAATTCCGAAAACAATATTCGGGAACCAGACAGCTAATAATGGTGAGAAAGTAGATTTTTCGGCAAGCGTACCAAATATTTTATCAAAGAACACAAATGAGAAGGCAATTGCAATGCCGATTGCTAAGTTGGTTCCCATTCCGCCACGTCGTTTCATTGCAGAAACAGAAACAGCAATAATTGTTAAAATAAAAGCCAAAACCGGCACACTATATTTTTTATACAGTACAACGAGATACGTATTTATATTTCCCGAACCACGCTTTCTCTCCTTGTCTATAAAATCAACTAATTTACCAAGCGTGAGCGTTTCCGCGATATACACTACCGGAGTTAAATCTGCCAATTCGAACTTAAAAGCTATATTTTTTTCAGGAGATTTTTCAATCACATCGTTTAAATCGCCAATCGTTCGCTTGGTAAAATCGTATAAAACGTACACTTTTTTCTTCGGGTCCCATTTAATACGACTTGCAGTAATTTTATAAGTAAGCTTTTCTTTTTCAAAATGTTCTAACGAAAAATTAAAGGCAGTTTTAGATTCTTCGTTAAAACTATTTACAAATATAAAATCGTGATCGTTAACCTGTCTGTAGACATTTGTGTTTTCGCCACGCATGAGCTCTTTTCCGTTTCCTTTTAGGTAGGTATATCTAAAATTGTTATAACCTTCACTTGCAGCAGGAACAATAAAAAATCCCATTAGCAATACAAAAAGCGAAACAATTGTTGCCCCGATAATATAAGGACGCAAAAATCGAGTAAAAGAAATTCCCGAACTCAAAATTGCAATAATCTCTGTATTATTTGCCAGTTTAGAGGTAAACCAGATTACCGACAAAAACAGAAATATAGGAAACAGCGAATTAATAAAATAGATTGTAAAATTGTAATAATAGAAAGCAATATCCATAAACGGAATTTTGTTCTCCAGCATTTTATTCACTTTTTCAGAAACATCAATAACGATTCCGATTGGCGCAAACAAAAGAAGCATAACAGAGAAAGTTCCCAGATATCTTTTTAAAATGTATTTATCTATTATTGAAAGCATAGCAAAGTTTAATCGATTATTTGTTTAATCGTTTAACCGCATAAACGATTAAACAAATCAACGTATTTTAAAGTCTCTGACTCATATTTTTAACCATCATTTCTTTCCATGGTCTAAAATCTCCTGCTAAGATATGTTTTCTCGCCTCACGAACCAACCACATATAGAAACCAAGATTGTGAATAGTTGCAATTTGTTTTCCTAAATATTCATTTGCAGCAAATAAGTGACGCAGATACGCTTTAGAATATTCTGTATCAACAAAAGTGTGCGCCATTTCGTCAATTGGAGAAAAATCGGCTTCCCATTTTTTATTTTTAATATTGATTGTTCCGTTAGCCGTAAACAACATACCATTTCTGGCATTACGGGTAGGCATAACACAGTCAAACATATCAATTCCTAACGCTATATTTTCTAAAATATTTATCGGAGTACCAACACCCATTAAATAACGCGGTTTATCCTCCGGAAGAATTTCGCAAACCACTTCAGTCATAGCATACATTTCTTCTGCAGGTTCCCCTACAGAAAGCCCTCCAATTGCATTTCCCTGCTGGCCTGAATTTGCAATATATTCTGCCGATTGCTGACGAAGATCCTTATAAGTACTCCCCTGCACAATCGGGAAAAAAGTCTGCTCATAACCATATTTATATGGAAGTTTCTCCAAATGATTGATACAACGGTCCAGCCAACGATGTGTCATATGCATAGAACGCTGTGCGTATCTGTAATCACAAGGATAAGGTGTACATTCATCAAAAGCCATGATAATATCAGCCCCAATTGTACGCTGAATTTCCATTACATTTTCAGGAGTAAAAAAGTGGTAAGAACCGTCAATATGCGATTTAAACTTTACTCCTTCTTCCTTAATTTTTCGATTTGAAGAAAGAGAATACACCTGATATCCTCCGGAATCGGTCAAAATATTACGATCCCAGTTCATAAATTTATGAAGTCCGCCGGCTTTTTCCAAAATTTCGGTCTGCGGACGCAAATATAAATGGTAGGTATTTCCAAGAATAATATCTGGGTTAATCTCTTCTTTCAATTCACGCTGATGCACTCCTTTTACAGAAGCGACCGTTCCAACGGGCATAAAAATAGGAGTTTCTATAACTCCGTGATCGGTAGTAATACTTCCCGCTCTCGCTTTAGACTGCGGATCTTTTTGTAATAAATCAAACTTCATATTCGTTTTTCGCCCAATTGTTCGGGACGGCAAAGATAATCTAATTTCAGGAAAATTTAATTACATAATTTGGCAATTAGAAAATATGTTAATTCAATAATTTAGAAATTAAAAAATTAGATAATTTTCACACTTAGACAAATATGAACCCGGACTAAGACTCAACACTAAAACTAAGGACTATTCACTAGCAACTTTCTTTTGGGCGTTCCCTCCGGTCGGGCTATCCGCTGTATCTTTTGCTCGGGAACCAATCATTTTTAATTAAGAACAAACGTTTGTCGCAAAAGGATGCCGCTGCTATCCCTAACGCAAACACGTCTCCATTACAAATATCCTGAATGTAAAAACTACAAGATCAAACCGATAAAGTGTAACATAACAAGAAGGTGTATTTTGTAATTTTATATCTGTTACAAATATAAAGTAAGGTCAAACTAAAATATAGAAATCATGATAAATGCCGAAGAAAAATTAGATCAGATCAAGGACGATCAAATAGAAAGAAACCTTGAGAATATGGATTATCCAGCAAACGAAGATATCTACAATCAGGACAATAAACTGGAAGACATCAATCCTGAAGAAATTTCAGGAGAGCGCATCATCAATCAGGACAATCACGAATGGAAACAAAACAGCGATAAAATCGGAAATGATTTAGACGTTCCCGGTTCAGAATTAGATGACGAACTGGAAGATATCGGTTCAGAAGACGAAGAGAATAACTTTTACAGCGAAGGCGACACCAATTAAATATTAATTAAAGATCACGCAACGAAGGAATATTTAATTCCTGGAAAATATTTTGCCACAGGTTTATAGATTAGGAGATTTTTTTCAACCTTTTAATCTATTTAATCTGTGGCAATTTTTATGCAAAACCGATTAGATGCCACTATTTTTTCAACGATAAGTAAAAAAAAGAATAAAAAATTTAACAATTGAAGCAAACTAAAGCAAAAAATGATTTGTCTCCCCGCAAAATAACGATTACTTTTGCTAAAGTTTAAAATTTTACATATAAATGAAGCCTAACACACAACAATTAAGCGATTTAACGATCCAAGTAAGAAGAGATATTCTTAGAATGGTACATGCTGTAAACTCAGGCCACCCGGGTGGATCTTTAGGCTGTACTGAATTTTTGGTAACACTATATCAAAATATCATGGACCGCAAAGAAGGTTTTGATATGAATGGAATTGGAGAGGATTTATTTTTCCTTTCAAACGGGCATATTTCTCCGGTTTTCTATAGCGTTTTAGCACGCAGCGGTTATTTTCCAGTTTCAGAATTAGCTACTTTCAGATTATTAAATTCACGTTTACAAGGACACCCAACTACGCACGAAGGTTTACCTGGAGTTCGTATTGCTTCTGGTTCATTAGGACAAGGTTTATCTGTAGCTCTTGGAGCAGCGCAGGCTAAAAAATTAAACGGAGACAATCACTTAATTTATACCTTACACGGAGACGGAGAATTACAGGAAGGTCAAAACTGGGAAGCTATTATGTATGCCTCTGCAAAAAAAGTAGACAACATAATTGCAACTGTCGATCTAAACGGAAAACAAATTGACGGAACAACCGACGAAGTTCTGGCAATGGGAAGTCTTCGCGCTAAGTTTGAAGCTTTTGACTGGGATGTTTTAGAAATTGCTGAAGGAAATAATATCGATGCAATTATTGCGGGTTTAACAGATGCAAAATCAAGAACAGGAAAAGGAAAACCGGTTTGTATTCTATTACACACAGAAATGGGTAATGGTGTAGATTTTATGATGCATACTCATGCATGGCACGGTAAAGCTCCGAACAATGATCAGTTAACAGCTGCCCTGGCTCAAAACTTTTCTGCAGATCAAATCGACTATTAAAAAATAGCTTTAAGCAGTTAGCAGTAAGCTTTTTGCCTATTGCGTACAGCCTATTGCATATAGCAAAAATAAAAATGAAAAAATATACAAATACAGGAAGTAAAGATACCCGTTCAGGTTTTGGAGCGGGAATGACAGAACTAGGTCAGAAAAACGAAAACGTTGTGGCGCTTTGCGCAGATTTAATCGGATCATTGAAATTTGATGAATTCAAGAAAAATCATCCGGAACGTTTTTTCCAAATCGGAATTGCCGAAGCTAACATGATCGGAATTGCGGCAGGTTTAACAATTGGAGGAAAAATTCCTTTTACAGGAACTTTTGCCAACTTTTCTACAGGAAGAGTTTATGATCAGATTCGTCAGTCTGTTGCTTATTCAGATAAAAATGTAAAAATTTGTGCTTCTCACGCTGGATTAACTCTTGGAGAAGACGGAGCTACACACCAAATTTTGGAAGATATCGGTTTAATGAAAATGCTTCCGGGAATGACTGTAATCAACACTTGCGATTACAATCAGACAAAAGCAGCAACTTTAGCATTGGCAGACCACCACGGTCCTGCTTATTTACGTTTCGGACGTCCTGTAGTACCTAACTTTACTCCTGCCGACGAACCTTTCGTAATTGGAAAAGCAATTATGTTAAACGAAGGAACAGATGTTACAATTATTGCTACAGGACATTTAGTTTGGGAAGCTCTTATTGCTGCTGAAGCTCTTGAAGCAAAAGGAATATCTGCTGAAGTAATCAACATCCATACAATTAAACCTCTTGACGAAGAAGCTATCTTAAAATCTGTTGCTAAAACCAGATGTGTAGTGACTGCAGAAGAGCACAATTACCTTGGAGGTCTTGGAGAAAGCGTATCTGGCGTATTAGCTTTAAACAATCCGTCTCCGCAAGAATTTGTTGCAGTTAAAGATAGTTTTGGTGAATCTGGAACTCCGGAGCAGTTAATGGAGAAATACAAGTTAAACAATCAGGCGATTGTTGAAGCTGTAGAAAGAGTAATCAAAAGAAAATAATTTTAGTTTTCTTACTTTATAAAAAAAGCCTCGGAATCTTAATTCCGAGGCTTTTTTTATGCTTAAAATTCGAATCTAAACAACTGTTTTCCACGCTAAACAAAATAGAAACAAAAAAGACCTGAAAGTAATTTCAGGTCTTTTTGTAATATAAATTTATTTTATTTTAATTGGATAACTTTTATCCAGATGAATCCTTAATCTTCCGGGAGCTGTGTAATCTTCCTCCGTATATTTCTTAGGGTTATTTGCAGACTCTACCGGATCGTTTGGATTAGTCAGAGCACCAGTTGGTCTTCTAGGAATTCCTCTTGGCTCCGTTTCATCTACATTAGGTGTCACGAGATTATCTGCTTTCGGATCCCACGGATAATAAAGACTGATTCCGTAATTAAATCCATTAACAACACCAACCTCTCCCGCAGGCTTAGAAATCTCAAATTTTGTAGTAAAACCATCTCCATCATCATCATGATCCAGAAAATCAGGAATTCCGTCCAAATCTGTATCATCAGGGTTTGCCGGAGGATTAGGATACAAGGTTGTATTTCTATAATCTCTAACATAACCATCTCCATTTATATCTTCTTCATAATCTGGAACACCGTCAGGATTTACCAATAATGCACCCGTAGTAGAAGAATAACCATTATTCTCATGATCCAATCTTTGATAATCGTATAGTTTTATTGTAAAAATCAATGGCGAATAAGCCGGAATACTTCCCGAAGAACTACCAGATGCATAATACCCTAGTCCTGAAGGAATAAACAACACTCCAGCTCCATAATCTTTATAAACAGCTGTACCATTTGCATCATATGTAGTTGTACCTGTTTTAAACTGAGGGAAAATTTCGCTCCACCCCAAAATAACACCATACAAATCAGTAGCACTTTTTGGATAAATTACCTCTTCAAAAAATGTAGTTTTTAAATAACTTGGTTCTGTAGCAGTTTTATCAACACGACTTAAATACTCACCTCTGTAAGCTACTACCGCCCCATCGGTATTCATTGGAGCAGTTCCGGAGCCTTCTCTTAAAACCAAATAATACATTTTATAAGTTATCCCGTGAACATAAGGTATTTCTCTTAATATCAATTTAGGATATGTAGCACTATTTAAATAAGACATTATAGAAGGCTGTGCAGCAGGATCTGTTATTTTTGTAAATGTAACATCCATATTCTCTGTTACAGATATGTAATATGTATTTAAATATTCTTCAATATTTGCATTATCAGTATTAAATTGTTCTTGATAATCCTTTAAAGGAACAACCACTACTTCATCATCATCATCTTTTTTATTACAAGAAACGATGGCAATACCAGCAAGTAACAAAACAAAATAATATTTTAATTTATTCATTATTATCATTTTTTTAGGTGCGCAAGATACAATATTGATTTATTTTTGTAAAGAATTTAACTTGGATTTTAGAAAAATTATGAGAATAGATAAATACCTGTGGTGCGTTCGATATTACAAGACCAGAAACATGGTTACAGAAGCCTGCAAAAAGAATCATATTACTGTAAATGGACAAGTTGCCAAACCTTCAAAAGAAGTTTTTCCAACAGACCGAATTACGTTCAGAAAAGACCAGATTACTCAGATCATCACTGTTTTGGATATTCCGGAAAGCCGTGTGGGAGCAAAATTAGTAGACATCTACCGCAAAAACGAAACTCCCGCCGAAGCTTATACACATCTCGAATTATTAAAACTTTCCAAAGAGCATTATCGTAAAGCCGGAACCGGACGTCCTACTAAAAAAGACCGAAGGGATATCGACGATTACGGAGACGAAATATACGACGAGGAAAAAACGGATCTTTAACATCACTGATATTTATCCTGACAGTACGGGGCAAATTTCAAATTCATTCAAATAATTCGAATTTCAATAAATTTGTACATTAGCAAAAAATTACATTTATGAGCAATAATATCATTTTAACCCATCAGGAAGTCGAACATAAAATCAAACGTATTGCCTATCAAATTTATGAGACTTTTGTAAACGAAGAAGAAGTTGTTATTGCCGGAATTGCTTCTAACGGATTTCTTTTTGCAGAAAAAATTGCCGCAGCACTCAGCAGTATTTCCACTTTAAAAGTTTCTATCTGCGAAGTAAAAGTAAACAAGCAAAATCCGCAGGAAGCGATACAAACCTCACTGACACCTGACGAATACAAAAATAAAGGACTCGTTCTGGTAGACGATGTACTAAACTCCGGAACCACCCTAATATATGCTGTTCGTCATTTCTTAGATGTTCCGCTTAAGAAATTCAAAACAGCAGTACTTGTAGATCGAAATCACAAAAAATACCCGGTAAAAGCCGATTTTAAAGGAATTTCACTTTCAACCTCTTTATTAGAGCATGTACAGGTAGTTTTCAATTCAGAAAGTGGTGACTACGCTTCTTTAAGCTAAGATTTTTAAAATATCCTGAACCGTTTCTTCGACAGATTTATCGTCTACTACAACTTTATGCTGCGCCTGGTTGTAATAAAAACTTCTGTCGAATAAATGTTTCGCAATAAACTCCCTCATCTCCTCTTCCTCCATACTGGCAATTAAGGGGCGTTTGCTTTTATTATAAACCAGTCTATTATATAAGGTATCAATTGACGCCTTTAAATATACAGAAGCTACATCTCTTCCTTTTAATAATTCATGATTATTGGCATAACACGGAGTACCTCCTCCCAGTCCGATAATATAATTTTCCGGAGATTGGAGTAATTCTACAAACATTTCATGCTCTAATTTTCTAAAATATACTTCTCCATGTTTAGAAAAAATCTCATTTATAGACAGATTTGCTTTTTTTTCGATGCATTCATCCAAATCTAAAAATGGAATTTTGGTAATTTTTGACAAATTTTGGGCAATTGTTGACTTTCCGCAACCCATATAACCTAACAACACTATTTTTTTCATATTAATAAAACCTTATAAACTAAGCAATTGGAATTTTTTCCAAAAAAAAGACAAATTTATAATAAAATAGCTTGGAAACTTCAAAATAAACTCCTTATATTTGCACCCGCATTCAAGAAATTAAATGACTCGATAGCTCAGTCGGTAGAGCACATCACTTTTAATGATGGGGTCCTGGGTTCGAGCCCCAGTCGGGTCACAAATTTTGTGATAAACAAATTAAATTTCTTGAAAGCAATGACTCGATAGCTCAGTCGGTAGAGCACATCACTTTTAATGATGGGGTCCTGGGTTCGAGCCCCAGTCGGGTCACAAAGGTCGGGTAATTTATTTTACCCGACCTTTTTTCTTTAGGCCATGTGGAGAAACGGTAGACTCGCCATCTTGAGGGGGTGGTGCTCGCAAGGGCGTGAGGGTTCAAATCCCTCCATGGTCACTTAAAAAAAAAATTAAAGTTTAATTTGCTATTAAATAAGGCTTTACACAAATACCTCGAATTTATTGAAAATCATTTCAAAAAAAAGACAGGTAAGCTAAAATAAGTCCTTATATTTGCACCCTCGTTAGAGAAAACAATGACTCGATAGCTCAGTCGGTAGAGCACATCACTTTTAATGATGGGGTCCTGGGTTCGAGCCCCAGTCGGGTCACAAAAGGTTAAGTAATTTATTTTACTTAACCTTTTTTCTTTTATATGGTATCTCAGTAAAATGATTGCACTTCCTGTAATTAAAAACTTCTCAGGTATTAACTGTAATTTTATTTACGAAATACCCTTTCAAAACAAAACTTTCTTAAATTCGTGGGCAAATAATTTAATCACTAATCCCAAATTAGTTTATGAAAAACCTACTATTAGCATCATTCTTCATGATCGCATGCTCTTCATGGGCACAATCTGCCAATGGCTATTTCGACAAAGCCATGAAAAAGGCCGAGGCCGGAAATACAAAAGGCGCCATTGCAGATTACACAAAAGCTATTAATCTCGATTCCAAATTTGTTGAAGCTTATCAAAATCGAGGCGTTGCAAAATTAAAATTAAACGACTTAAAAGGAGCCCAATCTGATTTCACTAAAACTATCGAATTAGACGATATGAATGCAGATGCCTTTACCGGAAGAGCCAACGTAAATTATAAATTACAAAACTTTCAGGGAGCCATAGAAGACTGCACTGCTTCTTTAGGTTTAAATCCGAAAGACTATATCGCTTATAATCTTAGAGGTTTGGCTTATAATAAAATGGGTGACAAAAAAAACAGCTGCAAAGATTTTACAAAAGCAATTGAATTAGGAAGTCAAAGCGCCATAAAAAACAAAGCCACTTTTTGTAAATAACAAATTAAAAATTAGGACAATCTGCACAATTTCCAAACCGCAGATTGTCCTAATTTTATCAAAGTAATAAATTTCCTAAAAAATCAGTATACTTTTTTATCAGTAAAATATATTATTAATACTTCAGCCTCTAAATCTCTATCTTTTTAATGTAGTTTTAAGGTGCCGTCTGAGATTTTATTTTACATTTGTTGACTTAATTGCAACAAATGGTAAACAATATTAAAACTGTTTTCAGTATTAAAGATCTGGAGAACTTATCTGGTATTAAAGCACATACAATTCGCATCTGGGAAAAAAGATACAATGTCCTTGAACCCATGCGAACGGACACCAATATTAGATTTTATAATCTTCAAAATCTTCAGAAACTTCTTAACATTACCTTACTACACGAATACGGTTATAAGATTTCCAAAATTGCAACCTATCCTGAAGAAAAAATTCCACAGCTGGTTCGCGAAATAATTTCGAAAAAAAATTCTCAAAACTTTGCCATCACTTCTTTCAAAATGGCAATGATGAACTTCGACCAGGAATTATTTTTCAACACATTTGACTGGCTTATTTCAGAAAAAACTTTTAAAGAAGTATTTAAAGATCATTTTTTACCTTTATTAAAAGAGCTTGGACTACTATGGCAATCTGAAACAATTACCCCTGCTAATGAACATTTTATGAGTCATTTAATCAAGCAGAAAATATTGATTTATACCGAAAGCCTTCAAATCAGGAAACCAACTAAAAGCGACCGTATTTTTGTTTTATCGCTTCCGCTGAATGAAATTCACCAAATTGGATTATTATACCTTCAATATGAAATTCTCGATAAAGGATACAAAACCATTTATCTGGGGGAAAGCATGCCCATTGAAAACCTTCAGGACTTAACCAGACATTTTGAAAACATAACCTTTGTTTCTTTTATGACCGTTCAGCCCGACAGAAGCGTAATCAACCAATACGTTAAATCTATGGGGCAAAAATTATTACAGAATAATAATGAAATCTGGTTAATGGGTAAAATGGTGGAACACATTGATCCAAAGGTCTTAACAGACAAAATTAAGGTTTTTGACTCCATGGAAGAAACTATTAACATGATCTGATTTATATTTGTTTAAGTTTTTCTTATATTTGTTAAACAAATGAGAAAAACTATCCAAATACTAGGTTCCGGCTTCTCTTCTTTAGCCGCTGCATGTTATCTTGCCCAGCAAGGAAACAGCGTGACTGTTTATGAAAAAAACAGCACTATTGGAGGGCGCGCCAGACAATTTAAAGAAAACGGTTTTACGTTTGATATGGGACCAAGCTGGTATTGGATGCCCGACGTTTTCGAACGCTTCTTTAAAGATTTCGACAAAACGCCTTCCGATTATTATGAGCTCATCAAGTTAAATCCTGCCTACAGGGTTTATTTCGGAATTAATGATTTCATCAGCATTTTTGACAATCTGGAAGACATCAAAGCTACTTTTGAAAGCATCGAAAAAGGAAGTGCGCAAAAACTGCAAAACTTTATAAATCAAGCAAAAAGCAATTACAATATTGCAATAAAAGATCTGGTATATCGTCCCGGAGTTTCTCCTTTAGAATTAATTACGCCGCAAACCACCTTAAAACTGGGGCAGTTTTTAAGCAATGTAAGTGCTGATATACGAAAACAATTCACCAACGAAAGATTAATTCAAATTCTGGAATTCCCGGTTTTATTTCTGGGTGCAAAACCAACCAAAACGCCATCTTTTTATAATTTTATGAATTACGCCGATTTTGGTCTCGGAACCTGGCATCCAAAAACAGGAATGTTTGATGTTATTAAGGGAATCGAAAAACTGGCATTGGAACTTGGCGTAACAATTAAAACCAATTCTCCGGTAGAAAAAATTATTGTTGAAAATAAAACCGCAACCGGAATTGTAATTAACGGAGAAATTCTAAAAGCAGATATTGTTTTAAGCGGTGCCGATTATCAGCACACCGAAACACTTTTAGATAAAGAACACCAAATGTATTCGGAGAAATATTGGGAAAGCCGCGTCTTCGCTCCCTCCTCTCTCTTGTTTTTTGTAGGTTTTGATAAAAAAATTGAAAACATTTCACATCACGCCTTATTTTTTGACGTCGATTTTAATCAGCATGCCATTGATATTTACGATGATCCGAAATGGCCAAAAGAACCATTGTTCTATACCAACTTTCCTTCCAAAACCGATCAGACTGCAGCACCCGAAGGCATGGAATCCGGATTTTTCTTAATTCCGCTTGCACCGGGAATCGAAGACAGTGAAAAATTAAGAGAAGAATATTTCGAAAAAATAATCACTCGTTTTGAGCAGCTTACGCAGCAAAAAATTAAAAATAATATTATCTTTAAGAGATCATTCTGCAAAAATGACTTTGTAACAGACTATAATGCTTACAAAGGAAATGCATACGGAATGGCAAATACACTAATGCAAACGGCTTTTTTAAGACCAAAATTAAAAAGCAAAAAAGTCAGGAATTTATATTTTACAGGACAATTAACAGTTCCTGGCCCAGGTGTTCCGCCTGCCTTAATTTCAGGAAAACTAGCAGCTGAATTAATTCAAAAATCTTTTAGATCTTAAAAAAATGAAATCACTATTCGACGCCGTTTCTTTCAAATGCAGTAAACTCGTAACTAAAAATTACAGTACGTCATTCTCACTTGCCGTAAAAATGCTGTCGCCAAGCATACGCGATGCCATTTACAGCATTTATGGATTTGTACGTTTTGCAGACGAAATCGTAGATTCTTTTCATGATTATGAAAAGGAATATTTAATAGACGATTTTGAAAAAGAATATTACAAAGCAATGGAATTAGGAATCAGCCTTAATCCTATTTTAAATTCTTTTCAACACACTGTAAAAGAGTACAATATAACAGATGATTTGGTTCAGGCTTTTTTAAAAAGCATGAAAATGGATCTTATAAAATCCAACTATCAGACCCAGTCAGAATACATTGATTACATTTATGGCTCTGCAGACGTAGTAGGTTTAATGTGCCTTAAAGTTTTTGTTTCCGGAAAAGAACATAAATACGAACAATTAAAAGGCGAAGCCATGCGTTTGGGATCGGCTTTTCAGAAAGTTAATTTCTTAAGAGATTTGAGAGATGACAATATCATCCTGAACCGGACGTATTTTCCGGGCATCAATCTGGGCAACTTCACCGAAGATTCAAAAACCGAAATTATAAAAGAGATCGAAGAAGATTTTCGCATCGCCTATCAGGGAATCGTAAAACTTCCAATCGAAGCTAAATTTGGAGTTTACACCGCGTATGTTTATTATAAAAAATTGCTCAAAAAATTAAAAAATACGCCCTATAATGAAATCGGAAACTCCAGAATCAGGGTTTCCAACTATACCAAAGCCGGACTTTTAGCCCAGAGTTTTGTAACTTACAAACTAAAGCTTGTGTAAATTTTTGTAATTCCTACAGTTTGTCACGCTGGCCGAAGTCGAAGTCCTTATAATTTTAACATCAACAATAAAAAAAAATGATTTCCTTTCTAATCTTTTTAAGCGTTTTTCTGTTCATGGAATGTGTAACCTGGCTTACCCACAAATACGTCATGCACGGATTTATGTGGTATTTCCACGCAGATCATCATCAGCCCAAGTACGAAGACACCTTCGAGCGTAACGATATTTTCTTTGTAATTTTCGCTATTCCAAGTATACTTTTATTCTATTTTGGCGTTCAGGGCGGATTCAACTATCTTTTTTTCATCGCATGCGGTATAACATCTTACGGCATTTGTTACTTTTTAATTCACGATGTTTTAATTCATCAGCGTTTTAAATGGTTCAAAAACACCAAAAACAAATACCTCATCGGATTAAGAAAAGCCCATAAAATTCATCATAAGCATCTAAACAAGGAACATGGAGAATGTTTCGGAATGCTGTTTGTGCCCTTAAAATATTATAAAATGTAAATAATCTCATGGTTTAACAATTGCTAATGAATTAAAAACATCAAAATAATTTGGGCGTTACCCTCCGGGTCGGGCTTTGCGTTCCCGCTTGTTTGCAAAAGGCAGAAAAAGCCTTCTACAAAAAGAGCTCCACTTTAATCCCTAACGCTCACGTATTACAAGAAAGATTTGTGCTTATGAAATTATACAAGATAGTAACCGTACAACATATAAATACCAGCGTAGAACAATGCTGGGATTTTTTCTCCAGTCCAAAAAACCTGCAAACCATTACGCTCGACAATATGAAGTTCGTAATTCAGGATTACGACGATAAGCGAATGTATCACGGACAAATTATAACCTATACCCTTAAACCGCTTTTCGGAATCAAAATGTCCTGGGTAACCGAAATAACAGCATGCAGAGAAAACGAGTATTTTGTCGATATTCAGCAATTCGGGCCCTATAAATTATGGCATCATAAACATTTTTTTGAACCTACTCCAGACGGAGGGACAAAAATGACAGACATCGTACATTACGCGCTCCCATTCGGATTTCTAGGCCGAATTATGAATGAACTCGTCGTGAAAAACAAACTAAAAAGCATCTTCGATTACAGATACAATAAAATCGAAGAACTATTTAATTCAAAAAAGTAAACCACAAATAAAGGATTACAAAATCTGTGGCAAAAAAGATTAAACTACAATGACAAAACAAAAAGTTACCTTTTTCTGGTTGAGACGTGATTTGCGTTTAGAAGACAACACCGGATTATTTCATGCCTTACAATCTGGTTTTCTCGTAATCCCGCTATTCATTTTCGATGAGGATATTTTAGAACATCTTCCAAAAAATGACGCCAGAGTAACTTTTATTCATGATTCACTTTCAGAAATAAATTCCGAATTAAAAAAGGTTCAATCTTCAATTTTAATTAAAAAAGGAAAAACAAAAGAAGTCTGGAAATCGCTTGTTGAGGAATTCGACATCCAAAACATGTTCTATAATAAAGATTATGAACCGTATGCAATAAAGCGTGATGCAGAAATTATGGCTTTATTGCAAAAAAACAATATTGAATCTTTTCCTTTTAAAGACCATGTAATCTTCGAAGAAAAGGAAATTACAAAAGCAGACGGGCTTCCCTACACTGTTTACACACCTTATAAAAACAAATGGCTGGAGAAATACCATCTTTCAGGATCTGGTCCGGAAAATGATACTAAACCTTTCTATTCTAATTTTGCAAAAAGTAAATTTGAATTTCCTGATTTGGCACAAATTGGTTTCGAAGTAAGTACGATTAAAGTTCTTCCTCATAATTTGACACAAATTACAAATTATAAAGAAATCAGAGATTTCCCAGCCTTGGACGGCACCTCTTATCTTTCACCACATCTGCGTTTTGGAACAGTTAGTATTAGAAAATTGGTAAATTGGGCACACAAAAAAAATCAGACTTTCCTGAGCGAACTCATCTGGCGCGAATTCTTTATTCAGATTCTTTTTAGTTTTCCCAGATGTGTCAATCATAATTTTAAATCCAGTTACGACGGTATTCAGTGGAGAAATAACGAAGATGATTTTAAACGCTGGTGTTCAGGCACAACAGGTTACCCAATGGTAGATGCAGGAATGCGCCAATTAAATGAAACCGGTTATATGCACAATCGTGTACGAATGGTTGTTGCAAGTTTTCTGTGCAAGCATTTGTTAATAAACTGGCAATGGGGCGAAGCTTATTTTGCAGAAAAACTGCTGGATTTTGAACTCGCTTCCAATGTTGGAAACTGGCAATGGGCAGCAGGAACAGGCTGTGATGCCGCGCCCTATTTCAGGGTTTTTAATCCGGAAATCCAACAAAAGAAATTCGACGAAAAAGGAGCATATATCCGCAAATGGATCCCTGAATTTGATTTTGGTTACAGCGAACCAATGATAGACCACGCTTTCGCCAGAGATCGCGCAATTGCCACTTATAAAGCGGGAATCGTTAAATAGGATTTTTTTGTTTCAGGTTTGAAGTTTCAAGTTTCATGTTTCATGTTTCATGTTTCAAGTTTCAAGTTAATAGATCAAACTCAATCTTTGTCTTCCTGAGCGAAGTCGAAGGACCACAAAGTGAAGACAAATAGTACATTCATTAGCATAATCCTTAGACTTCGCTCAGAGGTAAACTTATACAACCTGAAACTTTGAAACAAAAATTTTAATATACGAGATCTTTGTAAAAGTTTAAAACTCTGACAAAAGGTTATTTTCACTGCTAAGAAAACCTGAAACGTGAAACAAACCTGAAACTAAATCAATATACGAGATCTTTGTCAAAGTTTAAAACTTTGACAAAGATTACACTCAATGAGAACCTGAAACCTGAAACCTGAAACAAATAAACAAACCTGAAACTTTGAGACCTGAAACAAAAGAAACAAAACCTAATATTTCAAATAATTACTTACCACAATTTTGGCTTTTAAATCGAACATTAAATTATACAAACCAAAGAAAGTTCGATTCATATAAATAAAATGCTTAGAACCGCGGTTTCCGTTCATTTTTTTCAAATTAGTATCTGCTGAGAAACGTTTGCCCAAATCGGCAATTTCATTAAAGAACTTTTCATCGGCAAAATCAAATGTTTCACTTTGAAAAGGTTTTGTAAACAGCGACAGCAAATCATGAAACATTTCAGTAAAATATTCAATCTCTTCCGGAGTATCATCTTTACGAAGGATTTCCAACTCAAATAATTTGTCGTTAAAAAGCTTTTTATCTGTAATTACCGTTTGATTGATTAATTCGAAATAAGGTGTATAAAATTCGTCCGGAATTTGTTTCATACAGCCAAAATCAAGTGCAATAAGTTTATTTTGATTGTCGACCAGGAAATTACCCGGATGCGGATCAGCGTGGACTTTTCGCAGAACATGAATTTGGTACATATAAAAATCCCAAAGCGCCTGACCCAATTTGTCTCCCGCTTCCTGATCTGTATTTATGGCAGTAAACTCAGATATATGAAGACCTGACATCCAATCCATAGTAATTATCTTCTCCGAAGAAAATTCAGGATAATAATTGGGAAAAGTAATGTTTTCAATTTTAGCGCAGGCATCTACAACTTCCTGACTTTGTTTTAATTCCAGTAAATAATTGGTTTCTTCAATCAATTTGTCTTCTACTTCCTTAAAATACTTGTCAGAATCTTTTCCCTGTAAATTAAACATTCTGATGGCGATTGGTTTTACCAAAGCCAGATCTGAGGAAATACTGTTGGCGACACCAGGATACTGAATTTTAACAGCGAGTTTTTTATCATTTTTCTTCGCTAAATGCACCTGCCCAATACTGGCAGCATTTACCGAATTGGGATTGAATTCATCAAAGATTTCGTAAGGTGTTTTCCCAAAATTATTTTTAAAAGTCTTTAATACTAATGGAGCAGAAAGCGGCGGTACAGAAAATTGCGAAAGCGAAAATTTCTCTACATACGCCTGAGGCAGAAAGTTTTTGTCCATGCTCAGCATTTGAGCAACTTTCAGTGCACTTCCTTTTAAGCTTTTTAGTCCGTCGTAAATATCCTCCGCATTATTTTCGTTCAGTTTATCACGGCTTAAATCCGGATTCACTATTTTTTCTGCATAATGCTTCACATAATTTACTCCGATCTTTGCCCCGGTCTGAACCAGTTTACCTGCACGTTCAATTTTTGAAGTGGGAATATAATCGATTGTTTTCATTTATTTACTGTATACTTTTTCTTTGAATAAAAATTTTCCAAAATCAATAAGATGATTTATTGGCGCAACATTCATTAATTCAAACGATGCATTAACTGATTTTTCTATAAAAATATCAGTTTTCTCAAATGCTGCAGACTCATCCTGCATCCAGAATTTAAGTGTAAGCATCAATTGCAGCCAGGAAGATTCCTGAATAGCTTTTTCCTGAAATTTTTGAAATTTCTCCTGCTCCAGTCTGTAATCGTCTGTTAAGATTTCAGAAACATATTCTTTAAAACTATTTCTAAGCGTAGTTAACTGAACTAAATTCTTCAACGGATTGCGATCCAATTTAAGTGACTGTAAAACGTAACTTCTGTTGGCCGTTAAAATCTCGAAGAAAGTAAAATAGAAACTCAGCATCTTGTTTTTCATATCATATTGCTGATATTCTTCTGTAGTTTTGAGAAGAGTAACGGCGTTTTCAAAAAACATTCTGAATATTTCTTTTTCCAGAGCTTCAAATGTTCCAAAAAAAGGATAAAAATCAGTTTCCGCGAAGCCATTATCTTTTGCAAAATGAGAAACAGATTTCGGTCTTTGCCCTCTCTCCAAAACCTCATCCATATATTTCGAAACGATTTCTTCTTTGGTAATTATCTTATTTTGAGTCTCCATTTTATTAAAATTTAGAATTTGCTATAAAGGTAAACATTGTTTAAGTATCTTTACTATACCTTAAACAATATGCACTGTTAAATATATTATAAACTATTATGGCTCAAAATGTTCTATTAACTGGAGGAAGTGGTTTCATTGGAAAAAATTTGACAGCTGTTCTAATTGAAGCGGGTTTTTCCGTATCGGTTCTGAGCCGTTCTGATAGAGAAAATACCCCAGAAATTACGTATTACAAATGGGATTTAAATAAAAATTATATAGACAACAATGCAGTTTTAAATGCCGATTATATTATTCATCTCGCCGGCGAAGGAATCGCAGATAAAAGATGGACAAAAAAGCGAAAAAAGGATATTTTAGAAAGTCGTATAAAACCTATTGAAATGATTTTTTCGGTTTTAGAAAGCAACAATAAAAAACTGGAAGGCTTTATTTCGGCTTCTGCTGTTGGAATTTATGGCTCTGTTACCAGTCATAAAATTTGTACAGAAAGTACACAACCGGCAGATGATTTCCTGGGAGCAACCTGTCAGAAATGGGAAAATGCGGTCGATAAAATCGGTTCATTACAAATTCGTACCGTAAAAATAAGAACAGGAATCGTACTGGGAAAAGAAGAAGGTTTTCTCAAAAAGATGATTCCTACTTTTAAATCTGGTTTTGGCGCCGTTTTAGGATCGGGTAAACAATATCTTCCTTGGATTCATATTGAAGACCTGGTCAATATTTATCTGAAAAGTGTTCAGGATTCTAAACTTGAAGGCCCTTACAATGCGTGTATAACAGACAATACAACAAATTCCAGACTTTCTAAAATACTGGCAAGATTTTATGGCTATTCCATCTGGCTTCCTAAAATTCCGCCTTTTGTTTTAAAAATTTTATTAGGCGAAATGAGTGAAGTTGTATTAACCGGACAAAGGGTTTCTTCAGAGAAAATTCAGCAAATGGGTTTTGAATTTCAATTTACAGATTTGGAAAAAACATTAATAAATTGTTTGAAATAACCTCTAATTGCAACCGGATTTCACTGATTCGCTTCCGCGAAAGCGCAGATAAAAACGGATTTTTAGATTTTACAATTATATTATTGAGTCCTAAAACTCAGCTTTATTTTAAAGTCAGCATTGTTTCTTCGCTACGCACAATCCCTGTTAATTCTGTATTGGCTGTTTTTGAAATTTTCGCCGCAATCGGATTTGGAATAGCAATATCGAAATCTGAAACCGTAATAGGAAAATCCGAAATCACCTGAATTCCTTCCGAAACTCTTTTGATCAAAGCATTTACCACAATTTCTTTCGATTTTCCGCGAAGATTCAATTTTCCTTTTATCTGATATTGTTTTTCAACTTCATCAATATCCTTAACATCAAACTTTTCAATTTTACCTTTAAAAACGGCTTTCGGATAACGATTACTTTCCATATAGTTATCGTTAAAATGCGCCTGCATCATCTCGTGCTTAAATTGAAAATTTCTAATCACAACAGTGCACACAAAGGTACTTGACTTGGGTTCTAATATAATGGAAACCTGTCTGTTTACTGCTTTTATTTCTTCGAATAAAGGCACAGATGCTTCAAAGTTTATCGTACCCGTATTGGTATAAAACTTGTCTTGGGCAAGGACAGAAAAGGCGGTAAAAAATAAAAATAATAATGTAGTTGTTTTCATAATCGTCTACACTTAAACAATTATGCCATTCTATCTTTTCTGATTAAAAGAAAATAAAAATTCAGATTCAAATTAGCCCGAAAAACAGAACGACAGTACTCAGTGAAAAATTCCGTAACCCAATAATTATACTTAAAGTTACGAAATTTCTACACGCAGGGTCCTGTCGGAAATGCTAAATATATGTGAATGTTTTTTTTTATCGAAAAGTAAAGTACGAAATCGTAATCTTTACGATCTGTCTTTTATAAAAGTATAAATTACATTTATGAAAAATAAAAACTGAGATCCTATTAATGAAAACACAGCAATCAAAATTCCCACTTTAATTCTGTTATTAAATTTCAGACTACCAACGTAGGCTTCCATATCTTTTGGAGTACTTTCTCTGATTAATTTAGGTAAAAGAAAAATCATACATAAACTTAAAATGCTTAACGAAACATGAGAAACGGTCATCCAGCTCACGAGCTTAAAACCTAATTTCAATAGGATTAAATAAGTAAAAGCCAGTACTCCCAAAATTGAAGACATCAGCACCATCAAATGTTTCCATGTTATGATATAATAAATATCATATACATTTATATCAAGTGTTTCGTTTCCTTTGTAAAAGCCAAAACTGAGTAGAATTATGCAAAATATAAACAACAATATATGAGGTGAACTTTGTATCCAATTTATAAAAAAAATTATCCTTTTATTTCAGTACAAATTTCTATTAAAAAGCCATTTAAATCCCGCACATAAGCCACAATTTGCCCCCAAGGTTTTTCTTCGGGTTCTAAAACTATTACAGCTCCAAAAGTGGTTGCTTTCTGTAAGACCTCCGGTACATTATCTGTTACAAAACCAATTTCTATTGCAAATGGCTTGTCTTCCAGACTGCTTTCTATAAAACCATCTTTAAAATTTTGCTGTGCTAAATTTTTTGATGCGAAAGACAGCGTTGTTTCTCCTGTAATTAATTCGCCATAATCATTATCCGGCGAGACAAATTTTCTTGAAAAGCCAAAAGCATTTTCATAAAACGAAATTGATTCCTCTACGTCTTCAACATAAAGAATTGTATATCCAAACTTTATCATATTTTCTATTAGTTAATGTGTAAGAAATAAATATAAGAAAATTAAATTAGCTGATTTCTAAAAGAACATTGTATTTTTCTAAACTTGCCAAATCTTCGATCGAGTTGATATTGGCCAGTTTTTCGTGTTCTTCGACTTCTTTTCGTACTTCGATATGTTTTACAGCTTTTCTAAAACGGCGGACTTCCTGTAAATTGGATAAAATTAATCCCGGAACCTGAACGCTTTTTCCTTCCTTATCTTTGGCAACCATTGTAAAGTAGGACGAATTGCAATGTTTAACAGCGCCGGTCTGAATATTTTCTGCTTCAACGCGAATACCCACAATCATGGAGCTTCTTCCAACGTAATTTACAGATGCTTTCATCGTTACTAATTCTCCAACTTCTATTGGTTTTAGAAAGTTAACTGTATCGACAGAAGCGGTAACACAATAATTTCCGCTGAATTTTGACGCTGAAGCGAAAGCAATCTGATCTAAGAGCTGTAGAATATATCCTCCGTGTATTTTACCGCTAAAATTGGTATGCGAAGGCAGCATTAATTCTGAAATGCTGATTTTTGATGATGAAACGGGTTTAAAATCTGTAGTCATGTTTTTTGTTTTTGGTATTTTTTTTAGTTCTCAGTTTTTTAATACATAGTCCTTAATATTTCTGGTTCTTAGTATTTACTCTATTAGTCCTGAAAATCAAAACCCAGGCTCAGATATATACCAAAGACTAAGGGCTAAAGAAAGTTAAAACTAATTCAGCAATTCATTTTCATCTGAATTCAAAGCTCTTGCGATGATACTTTCCGGAATGGATTTCTTTGCTTTTGCTCCCATTTTTTTTAGTCTTTCTACGCTCGAAATAAGATTTCCTTTTCCGTCAACGAGTTTATTCATTGCACTTTCGTACTCGGTCTTAGTATCTTTAATTTTATTGCCAATTCTAACTAAATCAGTCACAAAGCCTTCAAATTTATCGTATAAAGCCCCCGCTTGTCTCGCAATTTCCAACGCATTTTCCTGTTGTTTCTGATTGGTCCACATGCTGTCAATTGTTCGTAAAGTAGCAAGAAGTGTGCTTGGTGTAACAATTACAATATTTCTGTCGAATGCTCGTGTGTATAAAGTCGGATCCTCATTTAGCGCAATTGCAAAAGCAGGTTCCATCGGAATAAAAAGCAATACAAAATCCGGGCTTTCCATTTGATATAAATCGTGGTAATTTTTGCTTCCCAATTGCTCGACGTGTCTTTTTATAGATAAAACATGTTCTTTTAAAAATTCTATTTTTAAAAGTTCCGATTCTTCATTGATCCATTTTTCATAAGCTGCCAGAGACACTTTAGAATCGACAATCATTTTTTTACCATCGGGAAGATTAATTACAACATCAGGAAAAACGCGATTTCCTTCACTGTTTGTAAAACTTTGCTGTACTTCGTATTCTCTCCCTTTCTCTAAACCGGATTTCTCTAAAACGCGCTCCAAAACAAGCTCGCCCCAGTTTCCCTGCATTTTACTGTCACCTTTTAACGCTTTGGTCAGGTTTAAGGTTTCTTTGCTCATTTGTGCATTCATCTCGCTTAAGCCAATAATTTGCTGGCGAAGCGCCGCATGGTAATCAATGCTTTCTTTGTGTGTCTGATCTACTTTTTGTTCAAATATGTGAATTTTATCCTGTAAAGGCAGCAAAATACTTTTCATATTTACAGTATTTTGTTCCGTAAACTTAGCCGATTTTTCTTCCAGGATTTTGTTGGCGAGGTTTTCAAATTCCTTGGTAAATTTTTCCTGAAGTTCGTTGATTTCGCTTTTTTGTTCTTTATGACGCTCCCATAAATTTTCAAAATCAACTTCTTTTTTAGATAGCTGAATAGCCAGACTGTCTTTTTCTGTCCGAATACTTTCTTTTTCAGAAATGGTAAGCTGCAATTGTTTCTGCAAATTATACTTCTCACTCTCAAATTGCTCTTTCTGCATTTGAAGCTGTGCATTAAATGCATTTAATTTTTCATCAGAAATTGCTTTTTCTGACTGGGATTTTGATGACGCAAGTATTTTACCTACGTAGATGCCAATAAAAAGTGCGACAACAAACCCCACTAAAAAAGGTAGAAACTCCAACATAACTAAGTTTATTTTACGTAAAAGTACGCAATAATACGTAGTTGACTATTTTAAAAATAAAAATTTCACGAATTCATATTCAATTCAAACTAAACCAACATTTTACTTTTCTTTCTAAAAAAAATAAAATGGCCACGCAACCTTTTTTTAAAACTTCCATCTACAGAATATAAACCTAATAATACTATTCATGAAAAAATTAATGATTGGCTTGTTTGTAGCCTTCGGAATTAGTGCTTGTTCCCTGAGCGATGATAATAACCAATATGTAGATTGCGGAACTAATACCAATGTAGAATTTTCCGGATTTCCGTTCTTATGCAACTATAGTGTAAAGACTCCTCCAAACAATCCAGCTGTTGCTGTTATCGCGACGCAGGAAAAAATGGACGAATTGTTTACAAAACATCCGGGAAGCTGTCCCGTTGCAAGCGATCCCAAAATTGATTTTACAAAACAATATCTGGTTGCGATTTTTTCGGGTGTAAAAGCTACAAATGGCTACGCAGTTAAAATTACTTCCATCGTAGAAAACAATTGCCAGATCGTTGTGAATTATTACGAAAAAGCGCCGGCAACTGGTGAAAATGTAACACAAAACCCAACTTATCCTTCAGATTTTGTTTTGATTCCGAAGACTACAAAAGGTTTCATTTTTAACAAAACAACGGAAAGCGCTGACAATATTGTGATTGGAACTTTTGCACGCCAGTGCACTGGTGCAGACTGTCAGAAATTCTTTCAGCTGAATGACTATAATACTTTAAAATTTCAAAATGTTGTAGCAGGTCAATATGATTTTGGTCAGTACAAATATATTCCAACAATTAAAAGAGGTGAATTTACAGCATTTTCTAAAGAAATCCCTGCTGAAATCACAGCTCTTAAAGGACAAACAAAAACTTACGGTTCACCAGATGCGGCAGACCAGGGAGGTATTTACTTTGAATTACGTCAAGGTGCTAGCGTTACCAAAATTTATATTGATAACAACGATACTCCGGATCAAAGTCCTGCCATTATAACTTTCAAAAAAGCAATTGCAGCTAAAATTACAAGCTTAAAATAATATAATTATGAAGAAACTCTTTATACCTTTTATTGCCAGCTTTCTTTTTATCACGATGGCTTCATTAGATTCTGCTAAAACAATTTCGACATCAATAGTAAATACATGGATTTGGGAAAAATCTGTTGGAGGATCTGAAAACCCTTATGTGGCCACTCCAAAAACAACAGGGTTTACGAAGAAAATTGTCTTTACCCAGGACGGCAGAGTCATTACGTATAAAAACGACATCGAAATTAGAAACAGCGCTTATCAAGTGGAAAAAGGAACTGGATATTCAGACCAGTCAGAACATGATCTCATTACGTTTGAAGGCAAGACTTACGTTATCGAAAACCTTGATAATCAAAACCTAACCATTGTTTCTAACAATCGCGACGGTGCCCGTACAATTTTTAAAAGATAGTTTTGTAAGCTATTATAAACTATTTTTGCAAAATCAAATTTGAACCATTTCTTGAAAGACGAGTTAGAAAAATACATCAAACTGTGCATAAAAAATGACAGGGAGGGACAACTGAAAATTTATCAGTTGTTCTCTCCTGTTTTGTATGGTATCTGTTTGAAGTATATGAAAAACGAGGACGATGCAAAAGATGTTTTTCAGGAGGCTTTTGTAATTGCGTTTCAGAAAATAGCGCAATACAAATTTGAGGGAAGTTTTGAAGGATGGTTAAAGCGGATTTTCATAAACAAACTAATCGAAACACTCAACAAGAAGAAAAAAGAAAGTTTCTTTCTGGATGTTTTTGATCCTGATACCGATTTTGTAGAGGAAGAGGAACTGGAAGCCATTCCCATCGAGCAGGAAAAACTACTGGAATACATACGGGATTTGCCCGACCAGTACCGGACGGTTTTTAACCTTTATGTTTTTGAAAAATTGAAACACAAGGAAATTGCCGAACTATTGAAAATCTCAGAAGGAACATCAAAATCAAATTTAAATCGCGCCAAACATATTTTACAAAAGCGAATTTTGAGCATAAAAAATTTTAAGACAGCATGAAGAAGCAAAAAATAGAAGATATTTTTTCATCAATGGAAGACTTTTCGAGTGTTCCGCCTCCTGAATTATGGAGTCAGATTGAAGAAAAATTAGATAAACCTAAAAAGAAGAAAAGAATTGTTCTTTGGTGGTCGGCTGCTGCATGCTTATTATTGGGGCTTCTTCTGCCTTCAATATTACATTTTACCTCATCGACTGAAAATATAAACGACAGCAAAATTGATGTTCAAAATAATAGTGTTGTCCTGGATAAGAAGAATACTGATTCTCAAAAAACGGAAAATAATCAGTTAAATAAAAATGCTTCGGAAGCAGGAACTGATTCATTAAATAATTCTGTCAAAAATCAATTTCAAAACACCACGGGAATTCAGGAAAATGAAAATTCTGTAGCAAATACCAATTCTAAAAACAAAAACAATAAAAAGAATTCTGAGTCTAAGATGCAGCTTCCTGCTAATGCTCCGAATCAGTCGATTGCTTTTGGTTCTGTCGCTCCGTCAGAAAGTAAAACGGTTGTGGCATCGTCAAAAAAAGCTATTCCTGAAAATAATTCTAAATCTTCAAAAAAAGCAATTGTTGAGGAAAGGTTTGCATTTGGAAAACAAAGCAGATTTAATTCAACAACAGACAAACAACTTTCTAATTCTATTTTTGAAAATCAGCCGAATTCTAAAAGCAATAAAAATATTGCTTTCAATACCTCTGGTTCGACAGGAAATAATACTTCGACAAAACAGAATACCTCAAAGGCAATTAGTGAAAATACTTCTTCAGAATTAAATTTTAAAAATAGCTCAAAAGACATTTCTAAGTTTAACAGCAGTGCTTTAACGAAAGTAGATTCGGCACAACTGGCAGAACTTCAAAACTTAGAAAAAGGAATTTTGGCTCCGGAAGAGAAAAAAGACAAGAAAGAGAAAAAAGATAAAAAATCTGATCTGAAAGAAAAATGGGCAGTTGCCGTTTTTGCGGGTGTAGCCAGTTCTGAAAATACAAGAAACGAAAAGACTTTAGGCAATGTAAACGACTCTAAACAGTCCAATTCTTATGGCGTTAAAACGAAATACAACATAAGTAACAAATGGGCAGTAAGTTCTGGTTTAAAGTTTAATGAATTAGGACAAAGTGTTGCCAACGTCTCTTATGTAAGTGCTAAAAATAATTCTCTTTTTGTTCCGGGTGTGGCTTACACCAATGATGCAAACGCTGCCCCGATAGGAAATTCAGAATATGTTTTGGTTTCCAACAGTACTAAAGAAGCAATGAAAGGTGATAATGTGCAGAGCGGAAGTCTGGATCAAAACCTGCGATATATCGAAATGCCACTGGAAGTTTCCTATTCTGTTTTTAATAAAAACAGGGCGAGCATCAATTTAAACACCGGTGGTTTTGTTGGTAAACTGATTTCAAATAATGTTGCTTTAGACGGACATTCTATTGGACAAAATGTAAGCGCAAACGATTATGTTTACGGCTCCACTTTGAGCAGTACCGTTCAATACCGCGTTTATAAAAAAACCAATGTTTTTGTCGAGCCGGCGATGAATTATTATATAAATCCGTTGAACAACCAGTCATTCAACCAGTTTCAGTGGGGATTAAATTTTGGTTTAAATGTTTCTTTTTAATTGGTTTTGTAGTACTTTTCAGAAAAATTAAAATCTTAGATTTTCATGATTCTTACCAGCTCATTAATTGACTCAAAACCACTTTCAAATGATTTATTATCAGTCGCAGCAATTGTTTTTGCCAAAGCCGATTTAAAAATAGCTGCTTTACAAAAGGAACAGGAAAGCCGGGAATATAACGCCTACCGTTTTCAATTAAACCATAAAAACATTTGTTATAGGCAAGCAAAAATTACCCCAACCAAAACCGGACAATTTGTAACCTTATGGAAGCGGAATCTCACCGGTGTTATTGCACCCTTTGATTATTCTGATGAAATAGATTTTGTAATGATAAATGTTCGAAGAGAGCAAAATTGGGGACTCTTTATTTTTCCTAAACAAATTTTGCTTGAAAAAGGTGTTTTTTCTACTGCGGATAAAGAAGGAATAAGAGCTACCAGAGTTTATCCGGCCTGGGATGCAACTACAAGTAAACAAGCCCAAAAAACGCAAAAATGGCAATTGAATTATTTTTTTGAATTTACAGATCAGGAGAATATCGATTGGCAAAGATTAAGCAAAACAATATAAAAAAGCAGTAAACTTGCGTCTACTGCTCCTTCGATTGTTATGTACTCTAAAAAATTGTTATACCGCTGTATAACCTCCATCTGCAATAATATAACTTCCGGTAGTAAATGATGATTTATCAGAATTTAAGAAGACAACCAGTTCAGCAACTTCTTCGGCTGTTCCTAGGCGATTCATAGCCGATTTTGAGGCGATGGCTTCCATCATTTCCTTATTCAGATTATCTTTTAAAAGTGCCGTTTCAATGTATCCCGGTCCTACTGCGTTGCATCGAATATTCTTTTGCGCATATTCTACTGCGATATTTTTTGTCAGCCCCACCACTCCGTGTTTACTTGCGGTATACGCAACACTATTTGGTGCAGCTACTTCTCCGTGAATGGATGCAATATTCACGATACTTCCTCCTCCATTTTTCTCCATTTGCTCCAATTGATAACGACAGGCGTAAAATACACCGCTTAAATTTAGTGCTATAACTTTATCCCATGCTTCGGGCTCGTATTCTCCGGTTGGTTTTGCAGGCCCGCCCATTCCGGCGTTATTGCAGGCAATATCAAGTCTTCCGTATTTAGAAACTGTCACCTCAACCATATGTTTATTATCTGAAGCGCTGGACGAATCTCCTTTCACAAAAAAAGCTTCTCCACCCTTTTCTTTTATAATTTTTACGGTTTCTTCACCGTGCTCTACATTAATATCAGATAATACTACTTTTGCTCCTTCACGGGCGTAGGCTTCTGCAACTGCGCGTCCGATTCCTGAACCGCCTCCAGATACAAATGCTACTTTATTTTCTAAAAGTGCCATTTTATTATATTTTAAAATTGATACTTCTAATTTACGAAGACATTTACCTTAAGTCCTAGCTTAAAAAAGGGTTTACAATAAGATTAACGCTAAGCGCTAATGTTATGTTATTTGATATTAAAATGATATTTTTCTATTAAAAATTTCGTATTAATATATTATTCATCTTCATCCAATTTCATGTTCCCTCTGTCTTTGTAATTATCGGGATGTGAATTTGGATATCGATTGGCTTCTATATCAGAATTACGATCTTTATTCTCAACGGTCTTTTCGGCCTCTTCGTCTGTTGCAACACCTCGATTTGAGTTCGGATTTTCATTTGAAACTCCAGACGCTTTTTTCTGAATATTTTCATTTTCATTTCGGGCTCTTTCCACAATTTTTTTGTCACCATCAGCATCCGTAACCACCTCTCTGTTAAGTTGAGGATCGTTCAAATCCTGATCGTGAGAAACATTAGTCCCTTTTTCGTTAATATCTTTTTGAGTACCGTTTATCTTTTTCGTTCCAAGATTATTATTTTCCATGATATTATTATTTTAAAGTTAGTATTATAATATTACGAATTTTCAAAAAGATAAATAAGTCATTTAACATTGATTTGGCTGAATAATGAACTTATCCTGTCTAAATTAGTGCTGAATTATTTTAAATCAATTGTCATGAAAAAGTTCTTGTTCTTTTTAGTGATTGTGGTGTTTGCAGTGTCCTGCAGCATTAATCCCAAACCAAAAAATACCACACAAAAAGTCACAACCGAAAGAAATGACACCTTTAGAAAATTAAGCATCTTTGAAGGCACTCTTCCTTGTGCAGATTGCAGTGGTGTAAAAACTGTATTGAAGATTTCTACTGATTATAGTGTTCCAAAAAACAATAAGTACGAATTAATAAGCATTTATATGGGAAAGAAATCTCCGGCTACTTTGATACAACAAGGCAATTTTAATACCGAAAGAGGTCTTGAAAATGATCCAGACGGAACTATTTATGTTCTGAATTGGGATAAGCCGGAAGAAAAACAAATCTACTATGGCTATTTCAGTACAAATCCTGAAAAGATTTTTCTGCTCGATCATAACCGCAAAACAATTAAATCTCAAATGAATTATTCTTTAAGCTTAAAAAAATAGCTTCTCTTTGAGTTTTTACTTTTAATCTCTTCAAACAAAACTATCTTTGCAGTAAAAATTGAGCATGCACAGACATTTTATTCTTTTTAAACCTTACGGATATCTAAGTCAGTTTATTTATGAGCTGAAGCGAAAGAAAAAACTTCTGGGCGAATTGTTTGATTTTCCGGAAGGAACAATGGCAATTGGACGCCTCGATGAAGATTCTGAAGGTTTGCTTTTTTTAACAACAGACGGTAATATGAGCGAGCTTGTTAGAAGTAAGAAAGTAGAAAAAGAATATTTTGTTCAGGTTGATGGTTTAATTACTCAGGAAGCGATTGAAAAATTGCAAAATGGTGTGGAAATTGGCCTTGACGGAGGAAAATACAAAACCAAACGATGCACAGCTTTTATTGTAACCGAAATTCCCGATTTTGGGACAAGAGCCAAAAAAATCAGAGATGAGCGTCACGGTCCAACTTCGTGGGCTTCGATTACGGTGAGAGAAGGCAAATTTCGTCAGGTTCGAAAAATGACTGCTGCAGTTGGTTTTCCAACTTTAAGATTAGTTCGCGTTCGTATAGGAAATGTATATTTGCAAAACTTAAAGGCAGGAGAAGTGCGCGAAGTTTCGGATTTTATTTTAGAAAATTAGATTCTAAATCTTTTGAACATTTGCGTCTTTGTCACTTTCAAACTAAAAAAAATAAAATGCTAAACGTAGTTCTTGTAGAACCAGAAATACCAAACAATACCGGAAACATTGGAAGACTTTGTGTAGGTACAGAAAGCCGGCTGCACTTAATTCATCCGTTTGGATTTGTAATTAATGATAAAAACCTGAAACGTTCCGGATTGGACTACTGGGTACATCTGGATGTTACCGAATATCAAAATGTGGAAGAATGGATGCAGCAGATTCCGGATAAATCAAGAGTATTTCTTATGAGTTCTCATGCTGAAAAATCATATTTGGAAACTGAATTTCAGGATGGTGACTGGCTGGTATTTGGAAAAGAAAGTGTTGGACTTAGTAAAGAAGTTTTAGCGCTTTTTGAAAATCATCTGACGATCCCGATGTCCAAATTAATTCGCAGTTTTAATATCGCTAATTCTGTTGCTTTTGTTATTGGAGAGGCAAAACGACAAATTGGACTGAAGAAGATTTAATTTTCACTTTCCTGCAAGGTTTCCAAAACCTTGTAGGTTTAAATAAGTCGCAAAAAAACATACCTACAAGGTTTTGTCTCGAAGCTTCGGGATTGCAGGAAATTTAGATTACCTCTTAAGTCACAATAAACTTTCCTTTTTCTGAATCAAAAACAATATTTTCATCTTTGAATAAATTGCTGAAACTTCCGTTTGAAATTAAATTACACGGCTCATCCTGTGTAATATTTTCCGGTGTCATCATGATCATTTCGTCGCTTAACTGAATTGCCAGATCTATGTCGTGTGTTGAAAATAAAATACACTTCTGAGTTTCCTTTGTGAGCTTTTTCAGTAATTTGAATAAAGAAACTTTGTGCAGTAAATCTAAATGTGTTGTAGGTTCGTCCAGAATAATTAATGGAGTATCTTGTGCCAAAGCTCTTGCAATGAGCACTTTTTGAAGCTGACCGTCGCTAATTTCAAAATGTTTTTTTGATGCTAAATGCTCTATTTGTGTCAGTTGCATCGCCTCTTTAATTTTTAATACATCGTCAGCAGATAATTTATCTACCCAATTCGTGTACGGCTGACGACCCAAAGCCACTAATTCGAAAACCGAAAGATTGCTTGGCGGCAACTTCTCAGTCAAAACCAAACTTAAATTCTGCGCCAGTTCCAAAGGTTTGTACTCTGAAATATTTTTTCCATTCAAGTAAACTTCTCCGGATAGAGGTTTCTGAATCCCTGTAATTGTACGCAGTAAGGTCGATTTCCCTATTCCGTTTGCCCCAATTAGCGTTATTAATTTTCCTTGAGCCAAATTTAGGTTTAGGTTTTCAGCAATGGTGGTCACACCTTTTTTGGATTTGTATCCAATATAAAGATTTGTGGTTTTTAGTATATTCATTTGCTGTATTTTTTTCCGCAGATTAAAATGATTTAGGTGATTTTACAATCTGTGAGAATGATTTAAAATTATGGCTAAATAAATTATTGAAAATTTCTTTTTCTAACCAATAACCAAATAACCACCGGTGCTCCAATGATAGATGTAATTGCATTTATTGGAAGCGTAACATCAAACCCCGGCATTTGCGAAACAATATCACAAAACAACATAATTATTGCTCCGAAAAACAATGTGCTCCAAAACAAAACAGTGTGGTTACTGGTTTGAAAAGTAAGCTTCGCAATATGCGGAACAGCAAGTCCAATAAATGCGATCGGTCCCGCAAATGCTGTTATCGCACCAGATAAAATACTGGTTGCCAATATGATTATTAGCCGTGCCTGATTGAAATTAAGTCCCATACTTTTTGCATAATTTTCGCCCAGAAGCAATGCATTTAAAGGTTTAATACTTTTGGCGCTTAGCAGTAACCCTACTATCACACATACAGTTAAAATTCCTATTGTCGACCAGGAGAGATTTCCCAGACTTCCCATAGACCAAAATGTAAATTTTTGAAGCTGCTCTGCTGTACTAAAATAAGTCAAAACACTCACAATTGCCGTTGTAAAACTTCCGAACATTAAACCCACAATTAAAATTGCCATGGTATCCCGCAATCTTTGTGAAACTAAAAGTACTAATAGTAAAACTAATGTACTTCCGCATGTAGAAGCAATTACGATTCCGTAAGATGATAAGGCAATTACACTCAGAAACGGAGGCAATAACCCGGCACCCAGAATCACAAAAGCAACACCAAGACTTGCCCCAGAACTTAGACCTAAAACATACGGACCCGCAAGCGGATTCCGAAATAAAGTCTGCATCAAAAGTCCGCTGACTGAAAGTCCGGTTCCTACCAAAACTGCTGTAATAGCTTTTGGAAGACGGTAATTAAGTATAATATATTCCCAGGTTGATTTTGTTGCCTGCCCACCGGTTAAACTTGACAAAACATCTTTCAGCGGAATGTTAACCGATCCTAAACTTATGCTTGCGAAAAACATCAGCAAAAGCCCCAAAGCTAAAACCACAAATAAAATGGTATTTCGTTTTTTATTCGCCAATTTAATCCAGTTTTGATGCAAAAGTTAATTCGTAAGCTGACAGTAAATCCGGGTGAAAAATTTTGATGTAATCTTTTAAAACCAGATCAGGACGGCTTGGTGCAAGTTCATAATAAACTGTACCGCCGGCTGCACCCAAAGTTTTTTCAAAACTATAGATATTTCTATTTTTAAAAGCGTCAAATTCTGCATAATGCGGATTTGCTTTTTGCAATTCGTCCAGACTTTTAAATGATCCGGATGCAATCCAGATATCTGCTGTTTTGGCTTTATCCAAAACTTTTTCAAAAGACAGACCTTCACTTCCTGTTCCTTTCAGGTCTGCCCATAAATAATTCGCCTGCGCATCTTTCATAAATTGCCCCACCCAGCTGTTTCCTTTCGCTACATACCACACATCTTCATACATGGATCCGTACAACACTTTTGAAGTCGCCGGTTTATCTGCCACCAATTTTTTTGCTTTATTATAACTATCTACAATTTTATCAAAAAGTTCTTTTGCTTTATCCTCTTTTCCAAAAAGTGCACCATATAATTTAATCCATTCTGCTTTTCCCAGTGGAGATTGCTCCATCCAGTCACCTTGAACTAACACATTTAAGCCGCTTTTTTTTAGATTATCCAACATTGGATTATTATTATCAACTCCAAACGTAACAATCAGATCGGGAGACAATTCGATTAGCTGCTCTATATTTAGTTTTTCATTTTGCCCAACATTTTTAACCGATCCTTTGTCTATTAATGCTCTGGTTTTTTCAGACGAAATATAATCTGTATTTGGAAATCCAACTAACTTATTTTCCACTTCCAACATCTCTAAAAAAGGAATATTGGTGGTTGAGGTTACTACTATGGATTCTAACGGAACCTGAATTGAAGTATAATCCTGAAGACTATCAGGTACTTTTGCCTCTTTTTCTTTCAGCACATATTTAAATACACCTTTTGCGTTTGGCCATGGGTTTGAGACCGTTACTACAGAATAATCCTCATATTTCACAATAGAAAGTCCACTTGCAAATTCAATACTGTTTTTTGCATTTTGAACTATTAAGGTCTCTGTTTCCTCGTTCTTCTTACATCCAAAAACTAGAAAAAAAGAAGCTATTAAAATAAATTTAGGGAATAAATGTCTCATGTTTTAGGTTTTCAATCGAAACAAAGGTAAAGTTTTTTATATTTTTTTTGTTTAACTTTATTCCTACAAATTCAAACAATCGTATCTTTACTCCATGAATACCACAAAAATGAAAATTTGCTCAGGCTGTGAATCTGAATTCAGCTGTGGAGATATATCAGCAGAAAAAAAATGCTGGTGCAACGATTATCCGCCAATCTTCAATCTTTCCGAAGGCGGAGATTGTCTTTGTCCGGTTTGTTTTAAAGAAGCCTGCGAAGACAAAATCGATGCTTACGTGGAGACTCTTACTCCCGAAAAAGCGCTTAGCAACAAAGCTATTTCCCTGCCAAAAACGGATAATCTGATTGAAGGTATTGATTATTATATCGAAGACGGAAAATATGTTTTTAAATCGTGGTTTCATTTAAAAAGAGGAAATTGCTGCGGGAATGATTGCCGTCATTGCCCTTATTAATTGTTGATTATTCCAATAAATTAATAACTTGCCAAAGATTAATATTAATAATTCTTAACCTATCACTACTCAAATGTTTTACTTAATTACCGGAGGCGAGCGTTCCGGAAAAAGCAGCTACGCTCAGAAATTGGCCTTAGAACTTTCTGATGCTCCTATGTATGTCGCAACAGCCCGAAAATGGGATACCGATTTTGAAAACCGAATTGATCGCCATCAAAAGGAAAGAGACGACCGATGGACAAATATTGAAGAAGAAAAGTATTTAAGCAAGATTGATTTCTCTGGAAAAACTGCCCTTGTAGATTGCGTAACACTTTGGCTTACCAACTTTTTTGTAGATCATAAAAATGATGTAAACTTAAGTTTAGAAGAAGCTAAAAAAGAATTTCTCGCAATTGCCAATCATAAGAATGCCAATATAATTATCGTTACCAACGAAATTGGAATGGGCGTTCATGCCGAAACTCATATCGGAAGAAAGTTTGTCGAACTTCAAGGCTGGATGAATCAATTCCTGGCAGAAAATGCTCATGAGGTGGTTTTGATGGTTTCGGGAATTCCGGTTAAAATAAAGGGATAAATATCAATTGAAAAATTTCAAATTCCAAAGGTATACTTTATCTTTACTAGAATGTTTCCATTTTCGGATTTGGAATTTGGAATTAAATACATTGGAATTAAGAAATGAGCCATTTAGACGATATATTAAAATCCCGCCGCGATACCCGACATTTTACGACCGACGAAGTTCCTGAAGAAGTGATTCAAAAAGCTTTACAGGCCGGGCATTGGGCGCCTTCTGTCGGCCTTACCGATGCTACAAGGTATTTTATTATTAAGTCTGAGGAAGTTAAATCTTCTATCAAAAATCTATTTTTAGATTATAATAAAAAAGCCGAAGAACTGACTGATAATCCCGAACAAAAGGAACTGTACAAATCCCTGAAATTAGAAGCAATTGAAGAAGCACCAATCGGACTTATTATCACGTACGATCGTTCGGTTCTGAATCAGTTTACAATTGGAACCATCGGAAGTAATGAAGCGGTAAAGTTTAGCTCGGTTTGCGCTGCACAAAATATCTGGCTTTCACTGACAGAACAAGGTTACGGAATGGGCTGGGTTTCAATTCTTAATTATTATCAGTTTAAAAAAATTCTGGATTTACCCGAAAATATTGAACCTTTAGGTTATTTCTGTATCGGAAAACCGGCTACCAATTACAATAACCAGCCCATGTTGCAGCAACTGAATTGGAAACAAAAATCTGAAGCTCCGGTTTGTACTGAAATCAAAGACCTGAAAAAAATAAATATTCCTGATTTAAAACAATTCGAAACAGAAACGAAATCAAATTCTGATTTTGCTACGCTTCTTAAAGAAAAAATAGATTCGAAAACAAAACCTGTCGGTTCTTTAGGCACATTAGAAAAATTGGCTTTTCAGATCGCAACGGTTTTTGAAACCTTAAATCCAAAAATTATAAAACCAAATATTGTTGTTTTTGCAGCAGATCATGGAATTGCCAATCATGGCGTAAGTGATTACCCTCAGGATGTTACGAGACAAATGGTCACTAATTTTCTGGAAGGAGGAGCTGCAATCAATGCTTTTTGCAATCAAAATAATATCGAATTATCAATTGTAGATGCAGGTGTTAATTACGATTTTCCAACAAATGCAAAATTGATCAATGCGAAAATGGCAAAAGGAACGCAATCTTTTCTTCATGTTCCTGCGATGAGCGAATCTGAAGTCCGTTTGTGTTTTGAAAAAGGAAAATCTATAGTAGAAAATATTGCAAAATCAGGCTCAAACTGCATTGGTTTTGGCGAAATGGGAATTAGCAATACCTCTACAGCTTCTGTTCTAATGAGTATTTTGACTGGCTTTACTATTGAAGATTGTGTAGGAAAAGGAACCGGAGTCTCTGATGAAAGACTAATTCAAAAACAAAATATTCTCAAAAAAGCAATCGAAAATTATTCCGGTCAGGCCGAAATACTATCGCAACTCTCTTATTTTGGAGGTTTTGAAATTCTTCAAATGGCCGGCGGAATGTTAGCGGCTTTCGAAAATAAAATGCTCATTTTAGTGGATGGTTTTATTTGCACGGTAGCTTTTTTAATTGCTTCTAAAATTAATCCGCACATTAAGCAAAATGCTGTTTTTTGCCATTGCTCTGCTGAAAAAGCACATTTAAAATTACTGGATTTTCTCGATGCAAAACCGGTCTTAAATTTAGATTTACGCCTGGGCGAAGGTACGGGCTGTGCCATTGCCTTTCCAATTCTAAAATCGGCTGAAGCATTTTTAAATGAAATGGCGAGTTTTGAAAGTGCTGGAATTAGCAGGAAGTAAAAGTAAATTATTTCTTACTTTTATCCAAAAAAATTATGCCGTTTGTTAAAATTTATGTTCACTGCGTCTGGAGCACAAAAAACAGATTTCCATTCTTAAATTCAATTGATCTTCGTGAAAAAGTTTGGAGTCATATAAAAGAAAATGCATTAAAAAAAGAAATCTACATCGATTTTATTAATGGACATACAGATCATTGTCACTGTTTAATTTCGTTAAGCGTAAATCAGTCAATTCAAAAAGTTATTCAATTATTAAAAGGCGAATCATCGTATTGGATTAATAAAAATCAATTAACAACCAATAAATTCGAATGGCAGGATGAATATTTTGCTGTTTCAGTTTCTGAATCTGTTGTCAATAAAGTTAGACATTATATTAAGAATCAGGAAGAACATCATAAAAAGAAAACTTTTCAGCAAGAATATGATGAGTTTATAGTAAAGTTTGGTTTCAAACATAAATAAATAAAATTAGGCTAAAGCCTTTTTTCCTTTATCAATTTGAAACCTCCAGATAAATCTGGAGGCAATTTATTTTTAGTTCTTTTGCTGAAATCCTAATAATTGATACTTAGCATTAAATTTTCTTTTGGCTAAGCTTTTAATATTTTATCTTAACCTCCATAGAAACCTGAAGTCATTTATGCAATTTCTTGCTGAATAAATAAATCTGGAGGTAATCATTTATTTTGTTTAAGAGTTTCATGTATTTAAATGATTAAACTTAGCAATTCTGAAGTTAAATTCAATTTTATTGGTGATCTATAATATTGCTTTTCTATATTTACTGGATTTTAAATTCAAAAGTAAAATCAATAAAATATGAATTGCCAACATCTTTAGATGTTGGTCCACATATTGACATTCAACAGGCTTTAGCCAAATACTACGCTATTATAAATGAAAAAAGAACTCGATATTTTCTTTACATGCTTAATGTTCTACACCAGAATTCCCTGTCCAAAAAACATTACACATGATCCCGATTACTTAAATAAAGCCACTCGTTATTTTCCCTTTATAGGCTGGATTGTGGGAAGTATTTCTTTCTTAGCTTTTTATATTTTCTCTCAATTCCTTTCTACAGAAATTGCCGTAATTTTGGCAATTGTTATTTCTGTTTTAACAACCGGGGCTTTTCATGAAGACGGTTTTGCAGATGTTTGCGACGGTTTTGGCGGAGGCTGGACCAAAGAAAAAATCTTACTGATTATGAAAGACAGTGCAATTGGTGCTTACGGCGCGATCGGATTGGTTTTGCTTTTTTTACTAAAATTTAAACTGCTTTCAGAATCCATTACACTATTTACTAATGACCTTTTTTCTGTTTTCCTGTTATTTATTGCAGCGCATTCTTTGAGCCGACTGGCTGCAATAAGCATTATTTTTACTCACGAATATTCTCGTGAAGATGCCTCAAGTAAAAGCAAACCGATTGCGAAGCAATATTCCTGGAAAGAAGTCTTTGGATCCTTCTTCTTTGGATTGGTTCCGATAATAATATTTTCTTATTTCGATTATAAAATTATTTTGGCGGTAATTCCGGTTTTTATAATGAGATATTTTTTAGCACGATATTTTCAAAAATGGATTGGCGGTTACACCGGAGATTGTTTGGGTGCAACACAGCAAGTCTGCGAAGTTATTTTCTACCTTAGCTTTTTATTTATATGGAAATTTATCTAGTTCGTCATACCGAAACAATCTGCGAAAAAGGAATTTGTTACGGCCAATCTGATGTTAATATCCTGGAACCTGTCGAGGAGATTTTTAACCGAATTATTTCCGAATTACCAAAAGAAGCGGTTATTTTCTCGAGTCCGTTAAAGCGTTGTGTTGTTTTGGCAAAACATATTCAGGAAAACATAGATGCCATTTCCTATCAGGAAGACGAACGTCTGAAAGAAATGAATTTTGGAAATTGGGAATTGAAAAACTGGAACGAAATTCCGCCTCAGGAACTCAATCCGTGGATGGAAGATTTTGTAAATATTCAGGTTGCTAACGGCGAATCTTTTGTAGAACTGCACGAAAGAGTTGGAAGTTTTATTTCAGAAAAATTTTCAAAAACAAATCAGCCCATCATTATTGTTACTCATGCCGGAGTTATCAGAAGTATTTTATGCCATCAGGCTTCACTGCCATTAAAGGACGCTTTTACTAATAAAGTCGAATTTGGACAAGTTATAAAAATTGATTTTTAAAGGGATTTACATTAAAAGCAAAAACAAATTTGAATAATCAATAATTTTAACTTTATCTTTGCACGAAATTAAGGTTGCGTTTTTATTAAACGCATTAAAAGGGAATCAAGTAATATCTTGAGCTGTACCCGCAACTGTAAGCTAAGTTCTAAAAGAATGTTTGTTGTAACTGCAAAACCACTGTCACTAATGGTGATGGGAAGGTCTACAACAAAACGCAAGCCAGGAGACCTGCCTTTTATAACAAATATCGAACTCTCGGGAAAAAGAGTTTAGAAATTATGACTTTAAAAAAACTTTTTGCTTTTTGTATGCTTTTGCTGTGCCAGATTATTTCGGCGCAAAACGATTCTGTTAATACCCTGAAAGAAGTTCTTGTTTCAGACAAAAATTTAAAAAAGTATTCTGCTTCTCAATCTGTTATAAAACTGAATGATTCTATTATCAATAAAAATGAATCACTATTAACCGATTTACTAAATTTCAATTCTACTTTATATTTTAAAGAATATGGCCGCGGAATGCTTTCTACAGTTTCCTTTAGAGGCACATCATCTTCTCAGACAGCAGTTATCTGGAACGGAATAAACATCAATTCACAAATGAACGGAAGTACGGATTTTAATACAATCGCTGGCTCCGATTACAATTCTGTTAGTGTAAAAGCTGGAGGCGGGAGTGTTATTTATGGAAGCGGCGCCATTGGAGGAACTGTTCATTTAAATAACGACATGCTGTTTCACAACCGCTTTGAAAATAGCGTACGCATGGATTACGGCAGTTTCAATACAATTGGCATCAATTATAAAAGCACGATTTCCAATAAAAAATGGAGCGCTCAAATTGGATTTTCAAAAAACAGTTCTACCAACGATTATAAATATTTAAATCGTTATACCTGGCGGGGCGAACAGCGATGGAATCAAAATGGACAATATGACGTTGTAACTTTGAGCGCCAATATGGGTTATAAATTCAATGAAAACCATATTTTAAAACTATACAGTCAGACTTCTAACACAGACAGAAATACTTCTTTAGTTACCGAATCTGAAACCAAAAGCAAATATGTAAATGGTTTTAACCGAAATTTATTAGAATATGATGGAAGCTTCGGGAAACTGAAAACCAATTTAAAAACAGCATACATTTTCGAAAACTATCAATATTTCGCAGATAACAGCAACAATAATTACACTTACGGGAAAACAGAAAGTTTAATTACAAAATTAGATCTGGACTATCATTTGTTCGAATCCACTTACCTTAACGGAATTGTGGATTACAACAGAACCAACGGCTACGGAACCAGTTTTGGAGATCACGTCAGAGAGATAAGTTCTGCATCTTTATTGGTTAGGCAGGACATTGGAAGCAGCTGGAAAAACGAATTAGGCTTTAGAAAAGAATTTACCAATAATTACAAATCGCCGCTTTTATTCAATTTTGGTTCTGCTTATAAAGTTTCAGACTGGTATACCTTTAAATTAAATCTTTCCAGAAATTTTAGAATTCCAACTTACAATGATTTGTATTGGGATACAGGAGGAAATCCGGATCTTAAACCCGAAAGCTCACATCAGGCAGAAATTGGAAATGTTTTGACGTTTAAAAATTTCAGCTGGACGCAGAATTTCTATTATATAAAAATAAAAGATATGCTGCAATGGGTTCCCGGCGCAAACGGAATCTGGACACCGCAAAACCAGGATAACGTTAACAGCTACGGAACGGAAACTTTATTAAGCTGGAAAAAAAGTTACGGCAAAAATAATTTTGCAGCAAATGCGACTTACGCCTATACGATCTCGGAAGATGCAGCTACAAAAAACCAATTATTTTTTGTGCCTTTCCATAAAGCAACAGGTTCTGTTTCTTATTCCAAAAACAAAATCAGCGCTTATTATCAAATCTTGTACAACGGATTTGTATATACGAGAGCCGACAATAATCCTGACGACATCATTGATGATTACCTCATCTCCAATATTGGAATTGATTACGATCTAAAGTTTTTAGATTCTTTCAAAATTGGTTTTCAGGTTTTAAATCTTTTAAATCAGGATTATGAAAGTCTGGAAAACAGACCAATGCCGGGCCGCAATTACAATATGTATATAACCTTAAAATTTTAATATATGAAGTTTAGTAAATTACTTTTAATCGCGTTAAGCATCTCGCTTTTCGTTTCGTGTTCAAGTGATGACGATGATGCACCAAAAGGTGTTTATGACAATGGTTTTTTTATTTTGAATGAAGGAAGTTCTGATGTAGGTACGGTTTCTTTTTCCAGCAATGACTTTAGTTCGTTTACAAAAGATGCTTATACTGCTGCAAATGCCGGAGATTTAATTGGAAAATACGTTCAGAATATATTTTTTGACGGGGACAGAGCTTATATTATTTCAGGCGGTTCTAACGTAATAAATGTTGTAAACCGTTACACTTTTAAATTAATCGCAAAAATAGATTCGGGACTTGCAAATCCAAGATATGGGGTTACCAAAGACGGAAAAGCTTATGTAACCAATGCTAACACATACGTACAAAACAATCCTGCTACAGGAAATACAGACGATTATATTGCTGTGATCAACTTAGGAACTAACGTAGTTGAATCTAAAATTCAGCTAAATAATACTGCTAACAGAATTATAGAGGAAAGTGGTAAGCTATACATTACAGAACCTTATAACAGTGATAAACTTCTAATTTATAATATTGCTTCAAAAGCTTTGGAAACACCAGTTTCAATTGGTTACGGTTCTGATTGCATTGAAGAAGAAAGTGGAACTGTTTTTATCTTAAAACCATCTTATACGGAAAGCAGCGAAATTATAAAAGTAAAAATTTCAGATAAATCTGTTTCTAAAGTTATAATTCCAGCATCTTTAGGAACTGCCGGATTCTTGGATATTGAAGACAACAAGCTTTACTATACTATAAATAATGATGTGTACTCAATTAGTACAAGTGCTACAACAGCTGCAACGACTCCACTTTTTACAGCTAGTACTAATCTTGGATACCTTTACGGATTTGCTGTAAAAGATGATCGTGTATTTATGGCAGATGGCGGAAACTTTACATTAGACAGCAAAGCATATATTTACAACCTGTCGGGAACTTTACAGAAAGAATTAACGGTTGGCGTAGGACCAAACGGTTTCTACTTCAACGATTAATTACCTTTTTAGAATTAGTTTTTGTTTTTTTTTTATAAAAAAGGCTTTCATTTCTGAAAGCCTTTTTTTGTACTCAAATGTTAAAATACTTTTGATCCTGATTTAAGATACATTCCGTGTTTTAAACCGTTTATGATTTTAGAATCTGTCAGGTAAGGTCGGTTTGGTTCAGACTCGTTAAAAACTTTTTTAGCGGTAGCACCTGTAATTTTAGAAATTGCAAGATTAAGATACGGCTCAGACGGATCTCCTAAAACTCCATAAGAAGTAACCTGCTCATATTGCTGATACGTTGGCTGTAAACCCTGAGTGTAATCTCCAAAATTTTGAGAATTTGTAATTTTTAAAACCAAAGGCTGCATCGCATATTTATGATTCGGATTAATACCGCTTTTAGAGGTTAAAGATGGCGAATCATATACGGTAAACGATCCAACATTTTTACCGGTAGTGGTTTCTCCAATCTGAACTACATTAATATAAGGTTTTAAGCCGTTAATGATTAATTCGCTCGCAGAAGCTGTACTTGCTGTTGTTAGAATATAAACGGTGCTCATATTTAAACTGTTTAGATTCTTAACAAATCTTACGTTTAAATCTTCTAAATCTGCAGTGCTCAAACCTTGCATCTGTTTGTTGTTAAATGTCATTTTCGAAAAAACCTGCGTATCAAATTGTCCCGTAATCATACTGGCAAGTTTTGCAGCAGATGCTATCGATCCTCCTCCGTTATAACGAAGATCCAAAACTAAATCTGTAGCTCCTTGTGCTTTTAATTCGCCAAAAGCCTGATTTAGCTTATCATCATATTCATTATAAAAACCATTGTACATTAAATACCCGATTTTATGACTTCCTGAGGTAATCACTTTATTAATAAAGATCGGATTTTCTTCTAAAACAGTTTTGGTCAGAGCAACCGATTTTCCGTTTAAAACGAAAGCACTTCCATTATAGTCAGATAAGTTCAAAGTATAACTATCCGGAGTAAGCAATAATTGCTCATAATTAGAAACCGTAAGTTTGGTTCCGTTTACACTGGTAAAAAAATCTCCACGTTTGATCGCTTTTGTCGACGCATCAGAATTTGGAATAATGTATCTCACATAACCTACCACATCATCAGACCCTGAAGCAATTCTGCTCAGTCTGAAATCTACACCATTGTTTTTTGTTATCCCGCTAAGTTCCTGCTCTAAAACGGTGTAATCATCTACAATCCAGCTAAAACGGTCAATTGCATCTCCATTTGGATATTTGCTTTCCGGTTTATTCAGTAAATCTTCAAATAAATCTTCCGGTTTCGAATATCCTCTCAAAAATTGATTTAAATCATTTTCGGTAGCAAAACGGTTGTCCGCCAGATTAGGCACATCAGCCTGCCATAAATAAACTTCATTTAATCCTCGCCAGATAAAATTATTTACCTGCAAATCTGCCGGAGCAGCAACATCGTCATTATCTTCGCAGGATTGCAAGGAAAAAGCGAATAAGAAAAGAAAGAGTATACTCTTTAAAGTTGTTTTCATATTGTGTGGATTTCTATATTCTGAATAAACGTAAAAGTAATATCTTTAGTTTTAGCTTTATCATAAAATCAGTATTTTTTTACATAAAAAAATATTTTACTTTTTGTTGTAACAAATAGAATTGTACCTCGTCTTGACTATATAAGCTAACGACAAACCATCGTATAAATGAACCAAGTTGTATTTATAGAATTAATTAATCCTTTTAAAGACAAAGTTTTTCGTCTGGCAAAAAGATTGCTTACCAGTACAGAAGAGGCAGAAGATGCCACTCAGGAGGTAATAGTAAAATTATGGAATAAGAAAGAAAGTCTGGAAAATTACAATAGTGTTGAAGCACTGGCCATGACAATGACAAAGAATTATTGTCTGGACCAGTTAAAATCGAAAAGAGCCGGTAACCTCCAGATTGTTCATAATAATTTTACCGACAGGCAGCCACAGCTGGATAAAAAACTGGAAGACGAAAACACTTTAGAATGGGTTGAGAAGATTATAAACGAGCTGCCGGAACAAATGCAGCTAATAATTCAGCTTCGGGACGTTGAACAATATGAATTTGACGAAATAGCCAAAATTGTGAATATGAATGAAACTGCAATTCGCGTTGCACTTTCGAGAGCGAGAAAAAAAATTAGAGAATCAATGACAAATACACACCGTTATGGAACTAACTAAAATAGAATCTATATTAGAAAAATACTTTCAGGGAGAAACAACTATTGCTGAAGAAAATCAATTAAAAGAATACTTTTCTTCTCCGGATGTTGCGCAGCATTTGGAACAATACAAACCTATGTTTGGTTATTTCTCTCAGGCAAAAGAACAAAAATCGACGTATGAAATGCCATTAATTCCGAAATCCCGGAATAAGAAACGTAATGCAGCGTGGTTATCGATTGCGGCATCAGTTGTTGTTTTGCTGGGAATTGGAGGAACCTATTTGTATGTGAGCGGGCAAAACAGTACAATTGCAGAAGCACCACAGACCGAATTGGGAACTTACGAAAATCCTGAAGAAGCTTTAAAAGCAACTCAAAAGGCTTTGGCTTTATTATCCAATAATGTTAATGTAGGTATTGAAAGTGTACAGTACATTAAAGAATATGAACAATCAAAAAACAAAATTTTTAAACAGTAATTAAACAAAAAATAATCATGAAATCAAAGATTCAAGAATACAGAAAAAACAATAAACTAAGCATGAGTAAAAATTTTATTATAACATTAGCATTCGCTTTGGTTAGCACCACTTTTTATGCTCAAAGTGCTTTTGACAAATTTGATGGTCAGGACGATGTAACATCGGTAATTGTAAACAAAAAAATGTTCGATTTAATGAGCAAGGTAAAAGTAGATGCTTCTGATAAAGAAACACAACAATACATTAAGTTAATTAAAAAATTAGACTACTTAAAAGTGTTTACGACCAAAAATCCAAAGATTGAGGCCGATATGAAAGCTACTGCAGACAAATATGTAAAAACTGCAGGTCTTGAAGAATTAATGCGTATAAACGACGGAGGAAAAAACGTCAAAATAATGGTAAAGTCAGGTGCAGTAGATACTCAGATAAGAGAACTATTAATGTATGTTGACGGAGCTAAAAATGATGAAACTGTTTTATTATCTTTAACCGGTAATTTTGACATCAACGAAATTTCAGTATTAACAGATAAAATGCAGCTTCCCGGAGGTTCAGACTTAAAGAAAGCTTCTAAAGGCAAAAAATAAACATGAAAACAAAGATCTTAACATTAGCCCTTATCGCTTTGCTAACTTTAGCAGGCTGTAATTCTGAACCCACTCTGCAAAAGTATTTTGTTGAAAACACAGAGAATAAAGATTTTATTGCCTTGGATATTTCTCCAAGCATCTTAAATCTTGATAAAACAAAACTTTCAACAGAACAAACTGAAGCGGTCAATTCTTTTGAAAAAATGAACATTCTGGCTTTTAAAGCTGATAAAACAAATCAGGCACAGTTTGAAACAGAAAGAACAAAAGTTAAAGCAATATTGAAAGATCCGAAATATCAGGAATTGATGAAATTCGGATCAGGTAAAGACGGAGCTTCTGTAAGTTATGTTGGAAGCGACGATCATATTAACGAATTTGTAATTTTCGCCAACAGAAAAGAAACCGGTTTTGCAGTGGTGCGGGTTTTAGGAAAAGATATGAATCCGAATAATATTATGACTTTGATGTCTGTACTACAGAAATCTAAGATTGACATGGATCAGTTGAAACCTTTAGAAGGGTTACTTAAAAAATAAATACATCTTACTTTATATTTGAAAGGCTCCAATTTTTATTGGAGCTTTTTTTCAATTACTTCATCTTAATTTTTTCGGAAGTAAATACGTTATTACAAATAAGGTTTAAATTACAATTAAGAGAAATCACATAAACAAAAAAGCTCCAAATTTACATTTGGAGCTTTTCTTATATAATAGAATCTGAGCTTATTTACTCAAATACATTTTTCTTCTAGAGTACAATTCGTAGAACTGATCGTCTTTTAAGTCATCAATAAACAAGATGCTTTCTCCTGTCGATTTCATTTCTGGTCCTAACGCTTTGTTCACGTTCGGGAATTTGCTGAAAGAGAAAACAGGCTGTTTGATTGCATATCCTTTCAATTGCGGATTAAAATCAAAGTCAGTTACTTTATTATGGCCCAGCATTACTTTTGTAGCGTAGTTTACATAAGGCTCTCCGTAAGCTTTTGCAATAAACGGAACCGTTCTTGACGCTCTTGGGTTTGCCTCGATAATATAAACCGTGTCGTCTTTAATCGCAAACTGAATGTTGATTAAACCAACTGTTTTTAAAGCTCTTGCAATTTTATGCGTGTGATCTTTAATTTGCTGCATTACAAATTCTCCTAAGTTAAAAGGAGGCAATGTCGCATTACTATCTCCAGAGTGAACTCCGCAAGGCTCGATGTGCTCCATAATTCCGATGATGTAAACATTTCCGTCTGCATCACAAATGGCATCTGCTTCAGCTTCAATTGCTCCGGCTAAATAGTGATCCAGAAGTAATTTGTTTCCTGGAATTGTTTTCAACAAATCTATTACATGCTCTTCAAGTTCTTTTTTATTGATTACGATTTTCATTCCCTGACCTCCTAATACATAAGAAGGACGAATTAATAATGGGAAATCAAGAGTATCAGCTAAATTCGAAGCTTCGTCTGCAGTCTCAGCGATTCCGAATCTTGGGAAAGGGATATTCAATTCAGTCAATAAATCTGAGAATCTTCCTCTGTCTTCTGCCAAATCCAATGCATCAAAACTAGTTCCGATGATTTTTACTCCGTATTTAGACAATTTATCTGCTAATTTTAATGCAGTCTGACCTCCTAACTGAACAATTACACCTTCTGGTTTTTCATGTTGGATGATATCATAAATATGCTCCCAGAAAACCGGCTCAAAGTATAATTTATCAGCTGTATCAAAGTCAGTGGAAACCGTTTCAGGATTACAGTTAATCATGATGGTTTCGTAACCGCATTCCTTAGCCGCTAAAACTCCGTGTACACAAGAATAATCAAACTCAATTCCCTGCCCGATTCTGTTTGGCCCTGAACCCAGAACTATAATTTTCTTTTTGTCTGTAACAACGCTTTCATTATCTACAAAACGTTCGCCGTTTGCTTTTTCGATTTCCGCTTCGAAAGTAGAATAATAATAAGGAGTCTGCGCTTTAAATTCTGCCGCACAAGTATCAACCAATTTAAATACACGGTTGATTTTTTGCTCCATACGCAACGTATGCACTTCGCTTTCCAGACAATTCATCATGTGTGCCAATTGTCTGTCTGCAAAACCTTTCTGTTTCGCTTCAAGCAATAATTGCTTAGGAAGATTAGAGATTTTATAATTAGAAATCTCTTTCTCTAAAACATAAAGTTCCTCATATTGTTTCAGGAACCACATATCAATTCTGGTAATTTCGTGAATTGTGCTCAACGGAATTCCCATTGCAATGGCATCGTAGATTACAAAAACACGATCCCAGCTTGCATAAGTCAGCTTCTCGATAATTTGCTCGTAATCTTTATATCCTTTTCCGTCTGCTCCTAACCCATTTCTTTTAATTTCCAAAGACTGGGTTGCTTTATGAAGAGCTTCCTGAAAAGAACGTCCGATTCCCATAACTTCACCAACAGATTTCATCTGAAGACCTAAAGTTCGGTCTGAACCTTCAAATTTATCAAAGTTCCAACGTGGTATTTTTACGATTACATAATCTAAAGTTGGTTCAAAAAGAGCCGAAGTCGATTTTGTAATTTGATTTTGTAATTCATCTAAGTTATATCCTAAAGCTAATTTTGAAGCGATTTTTGCGATTGGATAACCTGTAGCTTTTGATGCTAAAGCAGAAGAACGAGACACACGAGGATTAATCTCGATGGCAACGATATCTTCTTTTTCGTCTGGCGAAACGGCAAATTGTACGTTACAGCCTCCCGCAAAGTTTCCGATACTTCTCATCATCAAAATGGCATAGTCACGCAATTTTTGGAAAGTAGTATCCGATAAAGTCATTGCAGGTGCCACAGTAATCGAATCTCCGGTATGGATTCCCATTGGATCCATATTTTCGATCGAACAAATGATTACTACGTTATCATTTTTATCTCTTAAAAGTTCCAGTTCGTATTCTTTCCATCCCATTAAAGCTTTGTCAATCAAAACTTCGTGAATAGGAGATGCTTCCAAACCACGTGTTAAAAGCTCATCAAAATCTTCTTTTTTATAAACCACTGCTGCTCCGGTTCCTCCAAGTGTAAACGAAGGACGAATTACAAGCGGAAAACCAAATTCCTGTGCAATTTCTTTTCCTTCTAAGTAAGAAGTAGCGGTTTTTGCAGGTGCAGTTGGTACATTAATTCTTTCTAAAAGCTGTTTAAACTGCTCTCTGTCTTCTGTAATATTAATTGCATTAACATCAACACCAATTAATCGTACTCCAAAATCTTCCCAAATTCCTTTTTCTTCAGCTTCCAGACACAAGTTTAAGGCAGTTTGTCCCCCCATTGTTGGTAAAACAGCATCAATTTGTGGATGTTCCTTCAGAATTTCAATAATCGATTTTGTAGTTAAAGGTTTCAAATAAATATGATCGGCCATAGATGGGTCGGTCATAATTGTCGCTGGATTTGAATTTATCAAGATAACTTCAATTCCTTCTTCGCGAATCGAACGTGCAGATTGAGATCCTGCATAATCAAATTCGCACGCTTGGCCAATAACGATAGGTCCTGAACCTATAATTAAAACGGATTTTATTGATGTGTCTTTAGGCATGTTGTATGTATTGTGTAGTTATATAAAGTCTTCTAAAAAACATTCGTAGTCTATTCTAAACTAGAATGTTGTGGGATTTTTTACCGACAAGGTATAAAAAAAGGCGATACTAAAAAAGTAATCGCCTTATGTATGTTTGTACAAACATTATTTTTTGTGTCTAGGTTCGCTAGAAACAGTTAATTTATGTCTTCCTTTTGCTCTTCTACGCGCTAGAACTTTTCTTCCATTCGCAGAAGCCATTCTGTCCATAAATCCGTGCTTATTTCTTCTTTTTCTTTTCGATGGTTGAAATGTTCTTTTGCTCATTGCTTTGTATCTTTAAAATGGGTATCTAATATCTTTTTTCTAGTTTTGAATATCCTTGCTCAAAAACCGAGTGCAAATATACAAAGACTTTTTTTTCTGGCAAGTAGTTTTATAAAAATATTTTTAATTCCTTTTACTATCTTTGCAATCACAAATTTACATTAATTATGTTTCACAAAAATATTAAACTTATTTTGGCCGGACTACTTGTTGTTGCTGGCATTTGGCAATTTACAGAAAGCAATATCGGGAATGGTGTATTCCTTATATTATTGACTGCAATTCCGATTTTTCTTTATTTTAAAAACGAATTTATCCTTTTAGCCTTCCTTAAATTAAGAAAACAAGATTTTGAAGGTGCAAAAAAATGGTTATCATACATTAAAAACCCGGAGGGGGCATTAGTAAGAAAACAACAGGGATACCTTAATTATTTACAAGGGATCATGTTATCTCAAACCAATATCAACCAGGCAGAGAAACATTTCAAAAAAGCGATCGAACTCGGACTATCAATGGATATGGATTTAGCTGTAGCTAAATTAAACCTTGCCGGAGTTGCCATGTCACGCAGAAGAAAACTGGAAGCGACTAATTTACTTAACGAAGCTAAAAAATTAGACAAACAAGGAATGCTGAAAGAGCAAATTACAATGATGAAAGAACAAATGAAGAAGATCTAATTTCATTTTGTTAAACAATATTTAAATCCCAAATTCTACAAAGTTTGGGATTTTTTTATTTTAAAGAATCAATAATTGGCGGAGAGTGGAATTAAAAGTATTTTCTCCACTACTCTTAAATCAATCTTCTTATTGATTTTAATAAATTCGTGAGTAGACTTCATTTGCTCCAGTGATTTTCCAAAAATCCAAAATGCACTTGGCCCTTTTCCGCCATGAATTTTGAGTTTTCTTGTTTGTTTTCCTTTTCTTAACACAAAAGCATTTGTTGTTCCGTCTTCAATTTTATTGTTTTGAAAAGAATCAATTTTTGGAAAAGTTATCGTATCTAAAATCGCGTCAATTTTTTCCTTTTCCTCTTTACTCAAAATGGTAAAAGAAGTTTCTTCCTTATCATATCCATAGACATCAGTGAAATACAAAGTATCGGATGAATTAAAGTTTAAAAAATAGGATTCATGGATATTACCTTTATAAAAAGTAAAATCATACTCTTTCTTTGGCGATTTACATCCTATCAAAATTAAAATTAAAACTATTATACAGATTCTCATGTTTGGTTTTGACTTTGGTTTATTCTCATTTTATGTCCTCCTGAGCGAAGTCAAAGGATTTCATGCTTAATACAGTTATTCAGGCTGTTCTGTCGCGTCCTTCGACTTCGCTCAGGAGGACAAACTGTAAATTCGTCTTTGACAAGTTGAACTTGAAACTTCAAACCTGAAACAAAAAACCTAAAACTTCAAACCTGAAACCTGAAGCAAAAAACTACTCCAATATTATCGAAGGCAGATTCTCATTCAGCCATTTGTATTTATTCAAAATCATAACATGCGTCCCTCCTTTTACCAAAATACATTTATCAATATATTTGATTGGAAAAACTTCATCTTTATCTCCATGAATGTGAACTACATTTTCATCAATCTGATTTCTATCCCATAAAATAACCGATTCTACAGCCCATTGCAAATAATAAAGATCCCGGACAGATAGAAACTTCTCGTACACTTTTATTCTTTTATTGATCTTTTCTCCAAACGAAAACTTTGCCAGTTTCTCGACATTCAAAATCAATTGCATCGGAATTAGTTTATAAGCCTTTGTTCTCTTTCCAATTTTCATCCTTCTTGGAAATTCGAGATTGCTTCTTACACTTGAAATAATAATTACTTTTCGCGTCTTAATATGTTTTGACATTTCCTGAACCAGTATTCCGCCAAACGACACACCTATTAAAACAGGATTTTCATGCTTAATATTTTGACTAATACGTAAGGCATAATCTGACAATGTTTCTTTAGGCTTTGGAATCTCCCATTCTAAAAGACACATTTCAAAAATTGTTTCATCCAAATTAATTCTTTCAAAAATAGATGAACTGGCTGCCAGACCAGGCATAAAATAAACTGGAATTTTACTCATAGCACCAACAGAGATTATGATAATATTTCTAAAATTAAAATTACTTTTTTAAATCTAATCACAATCAAATTTCGATCCTAAATATGTAATCGATTTCAAAAAAATCAAAACTGCAACATCGCTTCTTTAAAAAATAATTTAATATTGAAAATCAAATGATTACCTTTGTATCAGAAACAATTCCTGATCAAAAACGTTATAAAGAATTTTCTTTCAGGATAATTTCACGTTCCCAAATTTGCTATTAGACATAACCCCAAATTAATTTATTATGGAAACTACCGTAACTATGGAAATTAAAGACAACACTTTTGCTCGTCAATTTGAAACTGTCGTACCCGAAGGAATGCTGGCTGTAGAATATTCTTTTCAGGAAAAGAAGATTTTCTTAACCAAGATCAACACCCCGGAAGGCTATGACAATCAACCTGTAATTGACGATTTACTTAAAAACATTATGGAGATTGTGGTTGAAAAGAAATTTAGAATAATGCCTATTTCTCCAAAAATTGCATCGTTTATCAAAAGAAATCCTAAATACAAGGAATTACTTCCTCCAGGAATAAGAATTTAAAAACAGCAAAAAAGACAAAAAGCACAAGTTAATCCTTGTGCTTTTTCGTTTATTACATACAATCAATTATTTAATATAACCGATTACATCGAGCCATAAGCCACCTAAAACCAAATAAATAAGTAACATTGCGAGTCCGGTTATCAGCCCTTTTACCCACCAGCTTTTTAAATCTACATAACCGCTTCCAAAGTATACCGGAGCAGGCCCATGTCCGTAATGGGTTATAGTTCCATAAAGAGACCCAACAAATCCCAGCATAAAAGCAAGGAACAATCCCGGAACCCCCAATGAGATTCCAACAGCCAGTAATGCAGCGTACATAGCCGCAACGTGAGCTGTTGCACTGGCAAAGAGATAGTGACTAAAGAAGTATACCGCAATAATGATTAAAAATGCAACCTGCCAGCTCATGCCGATCATGCCGCCCTTTACAATTTCGCTAAACCAGGAAATAAATCCCAGCTTATCCAACGAACTTGCCATCATTACCAATACTGCAAACCATACAATTGTGTCCCAGGCTCCTTTTTCGCCTTTTACGTCTTCCCAGGTTAAAACAGAAGTCAGCAATAATACCACCAATCCGATAAATGCGGTTGTTGTAGCATCAATAGAAAACAAATCTCCTGTCATCCATAACAATAATAAGATTACGAAAGTCAATAACATTAACCATTCATTTTTGGTAACCGCACCCATTTCTTTTAATTTCTGAGCTGCAATTTTTGGGGCATCACCGGTATGTTTTAATTCCGGAGGATAGATTTTATATAATAAGAATGGAATGATAAAAAATGAAGCCAAACCCGGAACTATTGCTGCAAGCGCCCAGGATGTCCAAGTTATGTGAATACCTAAATTTTCGGCAAATTTCTGACACATTGGATTACTTGCTGTCCCTGTTAAAAACATAGACGAGGCAATTAAATTGACATTATAACTGCTTAAAGTAAGAAATGCACCAAGCTTGCGACGTGTTTCCGGTTTGTCTGGATCCGAGCCAAAATTCATCGCCATAGATTTCATTATAGGATAAATAATTCCGCCTCCTCTGGCAGTGTTGCTTGGCACAACCGGAGCCAGAACCAGATCTGCCAATCCTAAACCATAAGCCAGTCCAAGAGAACTTTTGCCGAATATTTTAATAAATAAAAATGCTATTCGATTACCTAATCCTGTCTTGATAAAGCCACGAGCAATAAAAAAAGAGATTCCGATAAGCCAGATTACCTTATTTCCAAATCCTCCCAAAGCCAGAGTTATAGAATCACCCGCACTCTCAGGTGCTAAAACCTGGGTAAAAGCAGTAATGGCAACTGCAATCATACACATCGTTCCCATTGGTCCGGCTTTCAAAATTATACCGATAATCGTAGAAATGAAAATGGCAAACAAATGCCAGGCCTCCGGCGAAAGTCCTTTTGGTGTTGGCACAAACCAAATTCCTAAACCTATCAGTACAGTGATAAGTGAATTTTTTAAATTAATTTCTTTCATAATAAATATTTTTACATTTAGAAAACAGCTGAATTAGAAAAACCTTCCCTGAAATTGTACGATAAAAAGATTATTATCATACGAAGTAGTATTCCCCACATTTTTTTTGAAATTATCAAACTGCATCCCCATTTCGATTCTTCCTGTATATCCTTTTCCAAATTCTAATCCGGCCATAGGCGTATAAGTTTGCTTAGCATTTGAATTAATTTTAAAACTTCTGTCGAAATACTCGTAACGGCAGGAAAACTCAATAGCGGTTAATTTTTGATACTTAATTTCATATCTTAAATTGGGCAGAAAGTACGCTCCGCGCATTACATATTCATTCAAATTGGCTGTACGGGAATCTGCAGCAAGCGAATAATATAAGTAGTGATTAATTCCTTGTTTTGCTTCAATCTGGGTTTGAAAAATCAGTTTGTCTGTTAGTTTAAAATCTGCCGTAAGATCCAGTCCGACTGCAAATACTTTCTGATTGAAGACTTCTCCAATTCCGCCATTTACGCCAAAATTTATATTGTGTTTTTTATCGAATTCAAAGGCAAGTCGGGAAGAATATTGCTTACCGTTGTCTTTATCTGAAATCTGATCTTTTCCGTTTCCGTTAATTGCAGAAATCGTATAACTAACAGGAATTTTGTTCAAATTAAAAGTACCAAACATCGAAGCTCCGATCTGGAAACTCGTCCAGCCATTGTTTCCAAATTCGCTATATTGATTGGAATAATCAAAAGATTTCAGAATGTCTGCCGGATTTGCTTCCTCAATACCGAAAGCCGGCCTAAACTGACCAATCAGGAAACCGACATTCTTATTGAATGTATATCGGGCAAAGGCATTTTCTAATACTTTCCCTTTTGGATCTGACTTAAAATCTGCAAAGTTAGCAAGCACCACTACATCAAATTTCTCACCCAATTTTGCGGTAACTCCCACTCGCATCCTCTTAATGTCAAATGTATTTTCTACTGCTTTACCGTCTGCATGATGAAGTCCTGTTACAGCATCAATCCCATCACTAAATCCACTTAAATAGCGGCCCTGAAAAAGCCCCTGAAATTTAAATTGTGGATATTTTATTTCCTTTTCTGCATTTGCTTCATTATTTTGTCCGTTGGAAAAAACGGGAAATAATAAGAGCAGCAAAAAAAATCTAAAACTTAAAAAACCATCTATCCTCGTCATAATATTATAAATTAATTTTACTAGTTATGAATTATTTGTATTCTAATTCTTACAGTAAAATTAATTGCAAAGTCGAGGTCAAAGCATGATTTAAATCATACTTCTAATTTTTACAGACTTGTAGCAATTTTAACTTTCAGGCATAAAAAAAAGCATAAGAATTAACTTATGCTTTTATAAAAATTGTATATCTGTATAATTTTTACTTTTCTATCTCTCTCATAGAATCCATTTTTTTATGCGCAAGGAATCCTGCAACATCTTCAAAATGCTCTTTAACACGTTTGTTCCCAAATTCAAAAACTTTAGTAGCTAATCCGTCTAGGAAATCACGGTCATGAGAAACTAAGATTAAAGTTCCGTCAAAATCACGAAGTGCATCTTTAATAATATCTTTGGTTTTCATATCCAGGTGATTCGATGGCTCATCCAGAATCAACAAGTTTACGGGCTCTAATAATAATTTAATCATAGCCAGACGTGTTTTTTCTCCACCAGAAAGTACTTTTACCTTTTTGGTAATATCATCACCATGAAACATAAATGCTCCCAAAATATTTTTAATCTGAGTTCGGATGTCTCCTACGGCAATCCCGTCTATAGTTTCAAAAATAGTAGCATTTTCATCTAATAAAGCGGCCTGATTTTGAGCGAAATATCCAATTTGCGAATTATGTCCAATTTCCACACTTCCCGAATCGACTCCGATTTCTTTCATGATCGCTTTAATCATGGTCGATTTTCCTTCACCATTTTTCCCAACAAACGCTACTTTTTGTCCACGTTCGATTACAATATTAGCATCTTTAAAAACAACATGATCGCCATATGATTTTGACATTTCCTTTACGATTACAGGATATTGTCCGGAACGTGCCGCTGGTGGAAATTTTAATCGCAAAGCTGAAGTATCGACTTCGTCTACCTGAACAATTTCTAACTTTTCCAACATTTTAACACGAGACTGCACAGCATCTGTTTTAGAGAAAGTCCCTTTAAAACGATCAATAAAAGCTCTGTTATCGGCAATCATTTTTTGTTGTTCATCGTATGCTTTCTGCTGATGGATACGACGGTCTTTTCTTAACTCTAAATAGTGAGAATATTTAGCTTTATAATCATAAATTCTACCCATCGTTACTTCAATTGTACGATTGGTAATATTATCTACGAAAGCCCTGTCGTGTGAAATTACTACCACTGCTTTAGCCTGATTTAAAAGAAAATCCTCTAACCACTGAATACTTTCAATATCCATGTGGTTGGTTGGCTCATCCAGAAGAATCAAATCTGGCTTTCTTAATAAAATTTTAGCCAATTCAATTCGCATTCTCCATCCTCCTGAAAATTCAGAAGTCTGACGGGAAAAATCTTCTCTTTCAAAACCCAGACCAACTAAAATTTTCTCTACTTCGGCTTCGTAATTTACTTCTTCGATGGCATAGAATTTCTCACTTAAATCAGAAACTCTTTCGATCAATTTCATGTATGCATCACTTTCGTAATCAGTACGAACGGTCAACTGTTCATTGATTTCGTCAATTTCAGCTTTCATACTAAAAATTTCACCAAACGCTTTTGATGCTTCTTCCATAACAGTTGCTCCGTCTTCTGTAAGCAAATGCTGTGGCAGATAAGCAATAACAGCTTCTTTGGGAGCAGAAATACTTCCTGTCGAAGGTTTGTTTGCTCCGGCAATAATTTTTAAAAGTGTCGATTTTCCTGCACCATTTTTACCCATAAGGGCAATTTTATCATTTTCATTTATAGCAAAGGAAACATCGCTGAAAAGTGTAGTTCCGCCAAACTGAACCGAAATATCGTTAACTGTAATCATTTAGATTTTTAGATTTTAGACTGCTTAGATTTATAATCGTAACGCAAGTATTTTTTGAAGCTGCAAATATAGATTAATTAGAGAATTAGGCAATTAGAAAATGTGTCAATTTGATAATTAGATAATTTGTAAATCTGATTATTGCAAATCTTTAAAATATTTTAAAAAACAAAACCCGACAGGTTCTAAAATCTGTCGGGTTAAATCATTATTTAATTATCAAATTGACTAATTATCTAATTTTAGTCCTTTCTCCACTTTTTGGTTTCTTCAAAAATGTGTTCTAAGATTGCCTGTTCTGTCTGATCAAAATCAATATTTCGTCTTGAAAGAACCAAACGTGCCGTTTCAAATGCTTTTTTGGTTACATAAGTTGTAAAACCGGCAGCGCCTCCCCAGGAAAAACTTGGGACAAAATTACGTGGAAAACCAGATCCGAAAATATTGGCACTTACACCAACTACAGTTCCGGTATTAAACATGGTGTTTATACCGCATTTACTGTGATCTCCCATCATTAATCCGCAAAACTGGAGCCCGGTTTTAGCAAATCCTTCTGTCTCATAACTCCAAAGCTTAACTTCTTCGTAATTATTTTTCAGGTTCGAATTATTGGAGTCTGCACCAATGTTACACCATTCGCCTAAAACAGAATCTCCCAAAAATCCTTCGTGTCCTTTATTTGAATTAGCAAAAAGTACCGAATTTTTTACTTCTCCGCCAATTCTTGATCCGGGACCTACAGTTGTTGCACCATATACTTTAGCCGACATTTTAACCATTGCGTTCTCACACAACGCAAAAGGTCCGCGAATAACAGTTCCTTCCATTATTTCCGAATTCTTACCTATATATATAGGTCCGTTTGAAGCATTTAAGGTTACAAATTCCAATTTTGCTCCTTCTTCAATAAAAATATTTTCGGGCGCTATTACATTTACGCTTTTAGAAATAGGCTGTGATGTACGGTCTTCTGTCAAATACTTAAAATCCTGACGGATCGCAGCGTCATTTTTAGAAAAGATATCCCAGGTATGTTCTATAGTAATACAGTCCTCGTTGTAATGAATAATTTCATAAGAATCAAAATCGACTTCTTCCTGATTTTCACTGGCAAAAAAAGCAATTACATCTTCATCTTTAAAAATAGCCTGATTTTCAGTCAAATTAGAAACCATCTCTGCAAGTTTATCATTTGGTAAATACGCTGCATTGATCATTACATTTTCTTCTAATTCTACCATCGGGTACTTTTCCGATAAATATTCTTCTGTAATTGTTGTGATTGTAGAGCCTAAGCGTGCTTCCCATTTCTGGCGAATGGTCATAATTCCTACGAGTATATCTGCTACAGGACGGGTAAAAGTAAAAGGTAATAATGCATTCCGGACGGGACCGTCGAAAAGAATGTAGTTCATAAATAATTGAGTGTTTATTAAAAATTAGTTTGGTTACCTAGGGTCAAAGTTACAAATATTTTAATTGTAGTATTTGTCGTGTATTATCCTATTCTGAAAAATAGCTGTATTTTTAATGATAAAATAACTTTACATACATTTAACCGCAAGGTTCGCAAAGTATAAAACGCAAAGTTCGCAAAGCTTATAAAAAACTTTGCGAACTTTCGTAAATCCTAGAGCCCTTTGCGTTTAAATTAAAAAAGCCTTCCAAATCTGGAAGGCTTTCTGTATAATTTAAAACAGCTATTATTTTTTAGCGTGTTTAGCATATTTAGTTTTGAATTTATCAATACGTCCTGCCGTATCGATAAGTTTAGATTTACCAGTATAAAAAGGGTGAGATGTTCTGGAAATCTCCATTTTTACAACTGGATACTCAACTCCGTCAACTTCAATTGTTTCTCTTGTATCTGCAGTAGATTTAGTGATAAAAACCTCATCATTTGACATGTCTTTAAATGCAACTAATCTGTAATTTTCTGGGTGGATTCCTTTTTTCATCTTGTTTTTTATTTATTGTTTGGAGCATTTTATTTTGAAGCTTTTTCATGGATGGAAAAAGGTGTAAACAAATGATACTCTTTTTGTTTAAAAATTTAATTATTTTTGAGTGTGCAAATTTACAATTCTTTTTTAATAAACAAATAGTTAGCTCACTTTTTTTTAGTTTATTTCGAAAAGCTTTTTTTATCTCCGATTATAGTGGGAATTACTATATTTGTGGATTAATTTTAAAACATATAGAAATATGATTAATGAAGTTATAAAAAAGAATGGTATTACTTACGGCGTGATGATCGGAATTGCATCAGCTTTGTTTACCGCGACAATATATGCTGTTGATTTAAACCTTTTTACCGCCTGGTGGATGGGTATCATAGGAATTGTAATTAGTCTTACGATCAGCATTATTTTACTTTCAAAAACAAAGAAAGACCTTAAAGGTGTTTTTAGTTTTAAAGAAGCTTTTACCACGTATTTTATAGCAGCTGTTATTGGAATTTTAATTTCTACAACTTTTAATATTATCCTTTTCAATGTTATAGATCCGGGAGCAAAAGATACTTTAAGCGAAATTATGATCAAATATACTGTAGGGATGATGCAGAAATTTGGCGCACCGGCTTCTTCTATTAATGACGCTGTTGCCAAAATGAAACTTAGCAATCCATACTCTACTCTTGAATTATTAAAAGGATCTGTTTTTGCTATCGTTATCAGTGCCATTTTCGGTTTAATTTTCGCAGCATTTTTCAAAAGCAAAACTACACAAGAATAAAAACATAAATGAATTTATCTATACTTATACCGCTTCTAAACGAGGAGGAATCACTTCAGGAACTATATACATGGATCATTAAAGTGATGCAGTCTAACAATTACTCTTATGAAATCATTTTTGTAGATGATGGTAGTACAGATAATTCCTGGCAGATTATTGAAGGTTTTTCTAATGAAAATCCGAATGTAAAAGGAATTCGTTTCATGAAAAATTTTGGAAAATCTCAGGCTTTACATGCCGGTTTTTCAAAAGCCAAAGGTGACGTTATTATCACAATGGATGCCGATTTACAGGATAGTCCGGACGAAATTCCTGAATTGTATGATATGATTACGGCTCAGAAATACGATCTGGTTTCGGGCTGGAAGAAAAAACGTTATGATTCTGTTGTTGCCAAAAATCTTCCTTCCAAATTATTTAACTGGGCTGCAAGAAAAACTTCCGGAGTGGAGCTAAATGATTTCAACTGTGGATTGAAAGCATACAAAAATGTTGTGGTAAAAAACATTGAGGTTTCCGGAGAAATGCACCGATACATTCCGGTTTTGGCTAAAAACGCCGGTTTCGGTAAAATTGGTGAAAAAGTAGTCATTCACCAGGCAAGAAAATATGGGGAAACAAAATTCGGAATGGAACGTTTTATAAACGGTTTTCTGGATTTAATTACAATCTGGTTTCTGTCAAGATTCGGAAAAAGACCCATGCACTTATTTGGTTTTATGGGTTCTATTATGTTTATCATCGGATTCCTTTCTACAGGATACATCGGTATTTCAAAACTATATCATTTGTATAACGGAATGAAATACAGCCTGATAACAAACAATCCGTGGTTCTATATTGCTTTAACTACAATGATTCTGGGAACCCAGCTTTTTCTGGCGGGATTTTTAGGCGAAATTATTTTAAGAACTAAAAATAATGAGGAACGTTATAAAGTAGCAAGGGAAGTAAATTTTTGATACCAATCAGGAAAAAAAAATCTTTTTGAGTCAAAAAAAATTTCACAGAAAAACTATCTTTATATTAAAACATAAAAAGAAATTACATGAATATTGCTCCTAATATATTAGATGCAGTCAACGAATGGTTGACACCAACATTTGACCAGGAAACACAAGCCGCAGTTAAAGATTTAATGACAACATCTCCAAAAGAACTTGAAGAAAGTTTCTACAAAAACCTGGAGTTTGGTACCGGAGGTATGCGCGGCGTAATGGGTGTTGGAAATAACAGAATCAACAAATATACACTTGGAAAAAACACACAGGGATTATCTGATTACCTGCACGAAGTTTTTCCTAACGAACCTTTAAAAGTGGTTATTGCTTATGATTGCCGTCATAATAGCAATACTTTAGCAAAAGTTGTAGCTGATGTTTTCTCAGCAAACGGAATTCAGGTTTATTTGTTTTCTGACTTAAGACCAACTCCGGAATTATCTTTTGCCCTTAAATATTTAAAATGTCAATGCGGAATTGTTTTAACAGCTTCTCATAATCCGCCTGAATATAACGGATACAAAGTCTATTGGCAGGATGGCGGACAAATTGTTCCTCCACAGGACAAAGCTATTGTCAACGTTATTGAAAGTTTGAGTTATGACAAAATCAAATTCAACGCAAACGAAGGTTTGATTCAATATATAGATACTGAAATTGACAAGGCATTTATAAAATCATCTATCGAAAACGCAAGTTTCAATACTCCGGCTGAGGCTAAAGACAATCTTCAAATTGTTTTTACTTCATTACACGGAACTTCTATAAAATCTATTCCTGACGTTTTATCACAAGCTGGTTATAAAAATGTCCACATTGTGCCTGAACAAGCCGTTCCGGACGGAAATTTCCCAACTGTAAAATCTCCAAACCCTGAAGAACCTGAAGCTTTGACCATGGCTTTGGCTTTGGCAGACAAAACAAATTCAGATATTGTTGTAGGAACAGATCCTGATTGTGACCGCTTAGGTGTAGCCGTTCGTAATAACGATGGCAAAATGATTCTGTTAAACGGAAATCAAACCATGGTTTTAATGACTTCTTTCTTATTGAAACAATGGAAAAAAGCAGGTAAAATTAACGGAAAACAATTTGTGGGTTCAACCATTGTTTCTACTCCAATGATGATGGAACTGGCAACAAGCTATGGTGTTGAATGTAAAGTGGGATTAACAGGATTTAAGTGGATCGCTAAAATGATTGTTGATTTTCCTGAACTTGAATTTATCGGCGGTGGCGAAGAAAGCTTTGGTTTTATGGTTGGCGATGCTGTTAGAGATAAAGATGCAGTTGCCGCCACATTATTAATTTGTGAAGTGGCCGCGCAGGCAAAAGCTGCCGGAAGTTCTGTTTACAACGAACTTTTACAACTTTACGTTGAAAATGGTTTCTACAAAGAATTCTTAGTTTCTTTAACCAAAAAAGGAATTGAAGGTTTAGAAGAAATCAACCAGATGATGATTAATTTACGCGAAAATCCTTTGGAAGAAATCAATGGAGAACGAGTAATTATGGTTGAAGATTACCAGTCGTCTACTGCATTAAATCTATTGACAAAAGAAGAATCTGTAATGGATATGCCAAAATCTAACGTTTTGATCTATTACACTGCAGACGGATCTAAAATCTGTGCAAGACCAAGCGGAACAGAACCTAAAATAAAATTTTACATTAGCGTAAATGCTGAATTAGAATCTGTAGCTGACTTTGACGAAGCAGAAAAATTCTTAGATCAGAAAATACAGAATATTATTGCCGATATGAAGCTGAATTAAACCTGTATTTCAACAACTTAAACTCTATATTAAAAACTCTGTTTTGCATTTCGAGAATGCAGAACGGAGTTTTTTTTATAAAAAAAAGCAAAAAGAAATTGAAAACACTTCAATTGGATTAATTTTGTGCATTAAAAAATTACGAAACAATCACTCGGGAGAGTTACTGAAGCAAAAGAAACAATATCAAAAAATAAATGAGTAATTTCAAAAAAATAGTCCCTTTTATATATCCGTATAAAAAATACGCCTTATTAAACATTTTTTTCAATGTGCTGTACGCTCTTTTTAGCACGCTTTCCTTCGTCGCTTTAATACCAATGCTTCAGGTACTCTTTGACAAAACAAAACAAAATACCGTAAAACCTGTCTTTAATGGAATTATGGAAATAAAGGAATATGGAGAAGACTACTTAAGCTACTATATCACTACAACCAAAGGTACCCATGAATCGGGTTATGTACTGGGGATTATGGTGGCTATTATTATTTCGATCTTCTTATTAAAAAACTTAGCCGATTATCTGGCCATGTTTTTTATTAATTTCCTGAGAAATGGTATTTTAAGAGACATGCGTAATGCACTGTATAAAAAGACATTAGAACTCCCGTTATCTTTTTATTCTGAAAAAAGAAAAGGTGATGTAATCTCCAGAATTTCTGCTGATGTAAATGAGGTGCAGACTTCTTTTTTGGCTATTTTGGAATTAATTGTAAAAGAACCTTTAACGATCATTTTCACAATCGTTGCAATGCTTCTTATCAGTGTTAAACTAACCTTGTTTGTTTTTATTTTTATTCCAGTTTCAGGTTACATTATATCTTTAATCGGAAAACAACTAAAAAAACAATCATCAAAAGCGCAGCAGGAACAAGGTTTATTTTTATCAACTATTGAAGAAACTATTGGCGGACTTAAAGTAGTAAAAGGATATAATTCTGAAAATTATTTTAATACTGTATTTCAAAATTCGACAGAACGTTTTTTTAAACTATCAAACAGTATCGGAAACAGACAAAACCTCGCTTCTCCAACCAGTGAATTTATGGGGATTACCGTAATTGCCATTTTACTATGGTACGGAGGACAAATGGTTTTAATTGACAAAACTCTGGAAGGTGCCGCTTTTATCGCTTATATGGGATTAGCATATAATATTCTAACACCTGCAAAAGCCATTTCTAAAGCTTCCTACGGTGTAAAAAGAGGAAATGCTGCCGCAGAACGTGTTCTTGAAATTCTGGAACAGGAAAATCCAATTACTTCTAAAGAAAATGCAATTGAAAAAACTTCTTTCGATAGCACAATAGACATTCAGAATATCAACTTTAAATACGAAGAAGAAACCGTTTTAAAAGATTTTTCGCTTCAAATTAAAAAAGGACAGACTGTTGCCCTTGTTGGACAATCAGGAAGTGGAAAAAGTACTATCGCCAATTTACTGACCCGTTTTTACGATGTAAATGACGGTACGATTTCTATTGACGGCATCAATATTAAAGACCTGAATCTGCAGTCACTTCGCGGTTTGATGGGACTTGTAACGCAGGATAGTATTTTATTTAATGACACTATAAAAGCAAATATTGCATTAGGAAAACTAGATGCTACAGATGATGAAATTATAGACGCATTAAAAATTGCAAATGCTTATGAATTTGTAAAAGAATTACCTGCCGGAATTTACACGAATATTGGAGACAGCGGAAATAAGCTTTCAGGCGGACAAAAACAACGTTTATCGATTGCGCGTGCCGTATTAAAAAACCCGCCGATTATGATTCTGGACGAAGCAACTTCTGCCCTGGATACGGAAAGCGAAAAATTTGTACAGGTTGCGCTTGAAAACATGATGCAGAACAGAACCTCGATTGTAATTGCACACCGACTTTCGACCATTCAAAAAGCAGATATAATTGTGGTTATGCAAAAAGGAAAAATCGTAGAACAGGGAACTCACGAACAGTTAATCGCCCACAACGGAACTTACAACAAACTCGTTACGATGCAGTCTTTTGAATCTTAAAAAGTCCTGAAATAAATTAGTTTACACAGATTAAGGAAATATTAAAACTCAGTTTAATTTCTTTAATCTGTGTTTATTTTATAACTTTAGGGTAGCTTAAGAATAATCATTTAATTTGTAAAGAATGTATCTTAACAACCCCAACATTACACTTCCTGAAGACCCCAACACAATTGTGTGGAAATATCTGGACTTATCAAAATTTTTAGATCTGTTGCTGTCAAAGAAGCTTTTTATGTCACGTTCGGACAAATTTGAAGATCAGTACGAAGGCACTTTCAGCGAACCTACTTACGAAGAGATTAAAAAACTTGCAATTGACAATCCGGACTTTTTACAATATTACAAAACGCATCGTGAAAAGGTTGCCATAAGCAGCTGGCACATTAATGAATATGAATCGTTTGCGATGTGGCAGATTTTTACCCAAAACAGCGAAGGTCTCGCAATTCAGTCCACCATTGGAAGATTACAAAAGGCTTTAAAACCTGAAAACAATTTTGATCAGTATATTGGAGAAGTCAATTACATTGATTACAGAAAAGAATACATTCCCTTTGATGATTTATTTTTTCCTTTTTTATTCAAACGAAAAAGCTTTCAGTACGAGCGTGAAGTCCGTATTTTAACCGATACTTCCAAAAGTGATATCAAACTAAATGACGGATTAAAAATCAATGTTGACATCAATCAGTTAATAGAGAAAATTTACATTCATCCAAAATCTGAAAACTGGTATAAAAAACTCGTAATCGAATTGGTGGAACGTTTGGATTTTGGTTTCGAAATCGAAAAATCAGATTTAGAAAGTGATATTTTGATTTAAGTTTCTAAGACGCTAAGTTGCTAAGATGCTGAGTCTTTTTCTTGCTAAAGATCAAAATGATGAGAATTTTTTTTCCTTAAAAAAAAAAAAAACGTTTAGAAATTTAAAAATTTCTAAACGTTTTTCGCTTTGACTCAATAGAAAGCTTAGAAGCTTAGCCACTTAAAATCTTACAATCTAAGAACCTTAAATAGGTTTGTAAGCTTTAACTTCCCACTTTTTAGCAGTAAGATCTATATAGTTATAATGTAAAACATCATTTTTATCATACTGCCCGTTTTGATTCGTATCTTCTATAGTTCTAAAATACAAACGGTTTTTAGACTCCAACAGACTCCAGTCAATCAATTCTTCAAGATCTGCCGAAACTTTAGTAAAGTTTTCTCCGCTGATATCACTTAAATACAAAGTTTTAATATCGCTGGTGTCAATTTTCCCGTCCTTATTAGTATCAGAATCTGTTAAAGTATAGACCATAATATTATTATGAATTTTATCTGCAACAGGTTTTAAATAAGTAGCGGTTAAAATTAAAATTGGTTTTTCTGATAAAGAACGAATCGAATCTGAATCGACTTTTTGAAATTTTAAATTCTGTAAATATCCTGTTATTTCGTATTCGCCTAAATTAGAAATGGTAAAACTTACGTCGTTTACGCTAGACGATCCATAACGCGCTTTAGAACCTCTCTCAGAAACCCTTAAATCTCCTACAGGATGAATCAGGTAATCGGTTCCTTCCATTTGAATCGGCAGATCGGCAATCTCAATTTGTGTAGTGTCTGCTTTTGTGACACTAACTTTGTTGGAAGCACCGTAACTTACTTTTGGCTTTTGAACTTCTTCCCGGCAGCTTATAACTGTTCCGACAAGTACTATGGCGATATATTTAAAATATTTTTTCATCTGGATGATTATATACGATTATCAAATATACTATTTTTGATTGTATTTTTTGTTTTTATTGAATTTTACTGTGCAATCGGAATTTAAAATCACAACCTGGCATTTATCTTAACGTTAAAAACCCTCGAAGTCATATAATTCGGAATCGCATATTGATTTTTTGAATACACATCACGAACCCAGGTATTGGTAATCGCGTTCTGATTATTGAAGAGATTAAAGATTTCCAAACCAACAGCTAACTCTTTAAAATTTTTCAGCCAGCCTGTTTTTGTATGTTGCGTACCGCTGTCTACAAAAACTTTAGCAAAACCAATATCGGCTCTTCTGTAATCGTTTAGTCTGTTTTGATATAAATACGGATCTGAATATGCCGGAGCACCTCCTGGCAAACCGGTGTTATAAACCAAATTCAAATATACTTTTACACTCGGAATATTAGGCATATAATCCTGAAAAAGCATCGCAAACTTCAAACGCTGATCTGTCGGACGGGCAATATAACCTTTGTTCTCGTAATTTTCTTCTGTTTTCATATAACCAAAACTTATCCACGATTCTGTTCCCGGCACAAATTCTCCATTCAATCGAAAATCAAGACCCTGCGCATATGCTTTTGCGTTATTATTGGCAACATAGCGTATTCTCACATTATCAATAGAATATACATTTACATCTGATAGCGATTTATAATAAAGCTCGGTTACCCACTTAAAAGGGCGGTTCCACATTTTAAAATTATAATCATTACTCAAAACGACATGAACAGATTCCTGAGCTTTTACATTCGGATTTACAACTCCGTCCAAATCTCTCAATTCACGATAAAAAGGCGGTTGATGGTACAATCCTCCCGAGATTCTAAAAACCATATCACGGTCCCAATCTGGTTTTATCGCAAACTGAGCGCGTGGACTTATTACAGTCTGCATTTTTCCTTCTTCTAAAGCCCCTGAAACATTCCAGCTTTGAAAACGTGCTCCAAGATGGTACCAAATTTGGCTGGATCCAATCTCAGACTGTTTGTTGTATTGCGCATAACCTGAAAATCTGTTTATGGTGTTAAAATTTGTGGCACGAATATTTTTATATGGCAAAAGCGGACCAGCATAAGGCGTATACGGCTGATTGTTTTCTGGTAAAATGACTAAAGGAGGATTGATCGAAAAACCTGCAGAATCGATTACCTCCCACTCCACTACCCGGTCCCGTATAGATTCACTCGTATATTTTAAACCAAATTCTAACTGACTTTCTTTCCAGTCTTTAGTTCCTTTCAGCTCCATATTGGCAATTAAAGCATCCAGATCATTTCTGGCATGATTTAATTGAGAACCTATTCCGCGTGTAAAATCAATTGTTGATGGATTTGTTGGATCTTCCTCGTTTACATTCCCTAACCGATATTGTGCCAGAATATCAAAATGTTCCTGTTCTGTAGTATGAAATAAAGATCCGATTAATTTTAAAGTTAAAGAAGGCGAAACTTTGTACGTTGTTTTTAAAGCTCCAAAGTAAGTATCATACCTGTCTTTTTCCTGACCTTGGTAATAAACCGAAAGTACCATTGGCTGATCTAAAGTCCCAAAATTAGTCTGGCGAACCTGGGGCTCATAAGAATATTTATTTTGAGAAATATTTCCTAAAAAACTCATTTGCCATTTTGCAGAAATATCATAATTAATATTGGTCTGAACGTCTGCAAAGGTAGGTTTGTAGTTCGTCTGAGTATCCTGACTATTTACCAGTAAACTATTATTTCGGTAACGAATACCGGTTACAGCCGACCATTTTTTATTTTTAGAGACCAAATCTACTGAAGCACTTCCACCTAAAAAACTCGCTTCCAAAGAGGCCCCGAATTGTGTTGGTTTTCGATATGTTATATCTAAGACAGAAGATAATTTATCTCCAAATTTAGCCTGAAATCCACCTGCAGAAAATTCTACATTCTGAACTAAATCGGTATTGGTAAAACTTAAACCTTCCTGCTGACCCGAACGAATCAGGAACGGACGATATACTTCTACTTCGTTTACATAAACGAGATTTTCGTCATAATTCCCGCCGCGAACCATATATTGCGTACTCAGTTCGTTGTTAGAATTTACACCCGGAAGCGTTTTCAAAACATTTTCTATTCCGGCATTTGCACCGGGAATTTTCTTTATGGTTTCGCTGTCGATTGTTGCAATTCCCTGAACTCTTTTTCTGTTTCCCGAAGAAACAAAAACTTCGCCCATTTGTTCCTGTGAATTGTTCATAACCGGATTAAAAACAAAAACTTCATTTGCTTTTAAACTCACCGTTAAACTGATCATTTTTAATGAAACATGTGTAAATATCAGCGAAACTTTTCGGTTTGAGGGAACTGTAATTTCAAAAAAACCATTCGAATCTGATTGTACCGCATTTCCCAGCGACGAAATATTCACACCCGAAACGGGATGTTTTTCTGCATCCAGAATCACACCTGTAATACGCGCATTTTGAGCCGAAAGGACACAGCTGAAAAACAAAAAAAGAAAAGCGACTATAAACCTGTTGTAACTCAAGGATTTCGGGATTTATTTTTGACTTCTGAAAAAACGAGTTTCAAAGATAGTAGTATTTCCTACATTATCAACAACTTCAATTTTTAAAAAGTTTTCTCCCTCAGCTAAATATTGACTATCAAAAGTATGGGTGATTTTTCGTGTTTTATTTTCATATTCGAACAAAACCCAGGTTCCGTTTAAATATCCGTTATACGATTTTATTCCAGACAATGAATCACCTATTGTAAACTCTATTTTCTTTTGATCACTTATCCATTTTCCTTCAACAGGTTTTGCAATTTTTATAACCGGAGCAATCGTATCCAGCACCAAACCGTATTGCCCCAAAATTTTTGCCTTGGCTGTAAAAACGTTATCTTTTCTCAGAGTTCCATTGTAACTTGTACCTTTTCCAACATACACTTTCTCACGTAAAGATTCCGGATAAAGTGAATCTTTTATCGTAATTGTAAAGTTGGAATGGACCGGAACAGTATCATCATGAATGTACATTTTGTTGTTTCTAACATCAAAATTCATATTAAAATCTTCGTAAAAAGTTCCCGCCGGAAAGAAAACCGACATGTTATCCTTTTCAAAATTGGTGTCTTTATTATATCTCACAAAATATTTTCCGGTAACGGGCTCAGACTCTATCAGCGGTGTTGCAGCATCGTATTCAATAGGAACGGTAACCGAATTTAAATTTCCAAAATAATCTGAAATCTCAATTCTGTAATTCGACTCCAGATTAGGTTCAGCGGTAATCATACCACGAAGTTCGTCTGTATGAATAATACTTAAAGCAAAAGGCGTTTTCATAAAAAGTTTCTGCACACGCTGTCCATATTTTTTGTATCGCTGATAATCAATAAACGCATTGATATATCGCATTTCGTCAAAAGAATAGGTATTAAACTGATAATTATAATTGGGATTTCCGTTTACAAAAGTAGAAACATTAAAAACCCCATTCTTATTAAAAGAAACATCATCGGTATCTACAGCATTAATACCAAAACCAATTTTTCCGTTTGTTTTAACCTTAGAGGCCAGATAAGTTCCGTCTTTCTGAAGGGTCATATTAACCAATAAAGGCTGCTTAGACTGGTTTACAGTCGAATTATCAAGAGGATAAACATACAAACCTGATAAAGTCGGTTTTTTAGAATCTTTAATATTTTGGTCAAAGCCGAAGAAAATCGGGTTGATCACAAATTCTGTTTTAGAATCCCGGATTTCAAAATGAAGATGAGGTCCTTCTGAAGAACCGGTATTTCCGGAAAGTCCGATAATTTCTCCTTTGATAACCGGAAGTTCATCGGGCTTAAGGAACATTTCAATTTCATATGCCTTTTCCTTATAATGTGTATTTTTTACATATTCTAAAATGGGTCCGACAGGAGTTTGCAAATGCCCGTAAACCGAGGTATAACCGTTAGGGTGCGTGATGTAAATACATTTACCGTTTCCGAATGTAGAAATTTTAATTCTGGACACATAACCATCTGCAATAGCATGTACACTCAGACCTTCCCTCTGATTGGTTTTTAAATCGAAACCGGCGTGAAAATGATTGGGTCTTAACTCTCCAAAATTACCGGAAAGCTGCATAGGAATGTCAAGTGGCGGGCGAAAATAATCTTTAGGATATTGCGTCTGGGCAAGTATAGAATTACAAATAATAAGGGCAAGTACAGATAATCTCATAAACAACATTTTTGCTAAGATAGAAAATTAACAGGGTAAAACCGAGTATTTGCTTGTAAAAATACAATTAACTGAAATTCATCAATTTGATTATTTTTAACGCAAAAAAATCGAGAAAAAATTGCATTAATAAAAAGGAATACTAACTTTGTATGATTAAGTAATGAATAGGATGTATAATGAGTGTAATTGCCGAAATAATTGATACTCTTGAATATAAAGTCGAAAAGCTTTTTGAAAAATCAAAAGGTTTGGAGGGAAATAATCAGGCTTTACGATTAGAATTAGCCAAAGCTGCGCAAATTATCCAGAAACAATCTGAGGAAATGGAAGCTTTGAAAAAGCAAAATGAAACACTTAAGATCGCCAATTCGTTGCTTGGCAGCGACAATAACAAGAGAGAGACAAAGCTTAAAATAAATTCATTAATTCGCGAAATTGATTACTGTATAACACAATTATCAGATTAGTAATATGGACGGAAAGCTTAAAATTAAAATATCAATTGCCGACCGAGTTTACCCGCTTACGGTTGAACCCGCTCAGGAAGAAGGACTTAGAAGTGCTTCTAAAAAAATTGATGCTATGATTAAGCAATTCGAAGAAAATTATGCAGTTCGTGACAAACAAGATGTACTGGCTATGTGCGCATTGCAGTTTGCATCGCAGGTAGAACAAAAACAGATTGATAACGCAATCGATGGAGAAGACACCATTGAGAGAATTAAAAAATTAAATTCGCTTTTAGATCAATATCTCGAAAATTAAACGTTCTTTACAAAAACTAAGATACTGCCTACATTAGTTCACAATTGGTAAACTCAACACTAACAATTTAGAATGAGCAAATCGTCGCTACTATAGTATGCCATGCTTCGGCTTGGAAACTTGAACAGTGAGTTAGCTCAAAACTTGTCTTTACGAGTTTATTCAAGCAATTAATGTAGGCTTTTTTTATATATAAACCCTAATAAACATGGACACCATAACGATCATTATTGGTATTGTAGGTATTGCAGCAGGATTTGCAATAGCTAAAATTATCGAGAAAAGTAATATTTCAAACTTAATCAAAAACGCTAAAAAAGAAGCAGCTTCCATTTTAAAAGACGCCAATTTAGAAGCAGAAAATATTAAAAAAGACAAAATCCTTCAGGCAAAAGAGCGTTTTATTGAATTAAAATCAGAACATGAACAAGTTATTCTGGCAAGAGACAAAAAAGTTGCAGAAGTAGAAAAACGCGTTCGCGACAAGGAATCTCAGGTTTCTAACGAACTTTCTAAAGCTAAAAAAGTAAATGATGATTTTGAAGCTAAAACTTTAGAGTTTGCAACTAAAATTGAAGTATTAGACAAAAAACAAGCTGAAGTAGACAAACTTCACAAAAGTCAGTTACAACAATTAGAAGTAATATCTGGACTTTCTGCCGAAGAAGCAAAAGAACAACTGGTTGAAGGTTTAAAAGCAGAAGCTAAAACCAAAGCCATGTCTCACATTCAGGAAACTATTGAAGAGGCAAAACTTACAGCTCAGCAGGAAGCAAAGAAAATCATTATCAATACGATTCAGAGAGTTGGAACTGAGGAAGCGGTTGAAAACTGCGTTTCTGTTTTCAACATCGAATCTGACGATGTAAAAGGTAGAATTATTGGACGTGAAGGACGTAATATCAGAGCGCTTGAAGCTGCAACAGGAGTTGAAATTATTGTTGATGACACACCGGAAGCTATTATTCTTTCTTGTTTTGATCCTGTTCGTAGAGAAATTGCCCGTTTGTCTTTACACAAATTAGTAACAGACGGACGTATTCACCCTGCAAGAATTGAAGAGGTTGTTTCTAAAACAGCAAAACAAATCGACGACGAAATTATCGAAGTAGGAAAACGTACCGTTATCGACTTAGGAATTCACGGTTTACATCCTGAATTGATCAAAGTAGTCGGAAGAATGAAATACCGTTCTTCTTACGGACAAAATTTATTACAGCACTCAAGAGAAGTTTCTAAACTTTGCGGTATCATGGCTGCAGAATTAGGACTGAATGTGAAATTGGCTAAAAGAGCCGGTTTATTACATGATATTGGTAAAGTGCCGGATACAGAAAGTGATTTACCACACGCATTGTTAGGAATGCAGTGGGCTGAGAAATACGGTGAAAAAGAAGAAGTGTGCAATGCAATTGGAGCGCACCACGACGAGATTGAGATGAAATCTTTACTTTCTCCGATTATTCAGGTATGTGATGCTATCTCGGGAGCAAGACCAGGCGCAAGACGTCAGGTTCTGGATTCTTATATTCAGCGTCTGAAAGATCTTGAAGATGTAGCTTACGGATTTAGCGGCGTTAAAAACGCTTACGCTATTCAGGCCGGTAGAGAACTTCGTGTAATTGTAGAAAGTGAAAAAGTTTCTGATGACAATGCTGCAAACTTATCTTTTGAAATTTCACAAAAAATTCAAACCGAAATGACGTATCCGGGTCAGGTAAAAGTTACTGTTATCAGAGAAACAAGAGCAGTTAATATTGCGAAATAATTCTCCTCTTATATATAAAATAAAAAAGGCTGTCAATCGACAGCCTTTTTTATTTTATAATTTTTTTGTTACATATCATTAAAAACGATTTTAAAGCTCGTTCCCACTCCTACTTCACTTTCTACCAAAACCGTCCCTTTCATCGCTTCAATTTGATTTCTGGTAATATATAATCCAATTCCACGGGCTTCTTCATGTTTATGAAATGTCTTATACATTCCAAATAACAAATCACCGTAAATTTTTAAATCTATTCCCAGACCATTGTCGGTAATTTTTAATGATTTAAAACCTTCCGGCTCAAGCGCAAAATCAAATGTAATGACGGGATCACGATCGGGGTGCGCATATTTGATTGCATTGGTCGTAAAATTCAACAAAACACTTTCCAGATAAGCCGGATTAAAATTAATCGTTAAATATTTGGGCACATTATTTATAATTGTAGCGTTGCGCTGTTTGTCATAACCTTTTATAGTAGATATTGTTTTTTCAATATATTCCCATAATTTAAGCGGAACCACAGCAATATTAATATTACTTTGTGTCTTTACAATCTGCGTCAGGTTCGCAATAGTTTCGTTTAAATCGTTTGAGACTGTACGCAGATGTTGCAGCATTTCTTCTATCGTCTGTTTATTGACATCTGCATCTATAAAATCCAAAATCGATTTTATATTTCCGGCCTGAGTATTTAAATTATGCGAAACAATATGCGAAAAATTGAGCAGGCGGCTGTTCTGATCGCTGTACAATTTCATAGTTTTTACCAACTCCAGTTCTTTTTCTTTTTGAGCAGAGACATCGGTATGAGTACCTATAACACGCAAAGGTTTTCCGTTTTCATCCCGTTTTATTACTTTTCCACGGTCTAAAATCCATTTGTAATTACCACTGGACGTCATTACACGATGATAATTTTCGTAAAACGGAATTTTATTATCAAAATGCTCCTGAATATCTGAATAATATTTTGGAAGATCCTCGGGGTGTACAATTTTATCCCAACGCTCCGGATCATCAAAAATATCAGTTGATTCTAACTCTAAAATCTTAAGGGATAAGGACGAATAAAAAACACTATTTGTTACCATATCCCAATCCCAGATGCCAACTGTAGAAGCATCGAGAGCAAACTGAAAACGCTCTTCTGATATTTTAAGCTTCTCTTCCTTATCTTTTAATTCTGTAATATCTGAAACGTGGCCATAAAAAATTACTTTACCATCATAAGACGATTCTGTTTTGGAGGAAATTTTAAACCAACGCATTCCCTTAACAGGAAGATTTGCCCTGAATTCTATCTCCCAGGGTTTGATTTCTCTTTTGGCCTCCACCAAAGACTTAAAAAAATAATCACGATCCTGAGGGATGATACGTTCGTAAATTATAAGCTTACTGTCATTAGTAAAATCTGCTGCAGAAAGTTCAAATATTTCGTGTGCTGATTTGCTTACAAGCGGAAAAGAATATTTATTATCTGCATCAATTACAAATTGAAATAACAGATCCGGCATTTCGGCCAACAATTTTTTATAAAAATTATTTACTTCAAGGCAATCGTCATTTCCATATAAGTCAAAAACCATATTCTACCTTATTAAAGTAAATAAACATTTGAAAAATTTCCAGCAGAAAAAAGATATAATAATCACAATTTTCGCTTTTTTTGTTTTTATTGGATCAAAATTTTAACACAATATATAATTTTTTGCAATAATAACTCTAAAATTGCCAAATTATTTTCTGGGATGAAAACTATGCATCACTTCTTTGAGGAAACTACGGTCTAAGTGAACATAGATTTCTGTTGTGGTTATAGATTCATGACCAAGCATTAACTGAATGGACCGCAGATCTGCACCGTTTTCGAGCAGGTGCGTCGCAAACGAATGGCGCAGCGTATGCGGACTGATACTTTTTTTTAATCCCACTTTATCAGCCAAATCTTTGATAATGGTAAATACCATCGCGCGTGTCAGCTGACTTCCGCGTCTGTTTAAAAACAAAGTATCTTCGGCACCTTTTTTAATATTCAAATTAGTTCGTATTGCTGTTCTGTAAATATCAATATATTTTTGAGTTAATGGGCCAATTGGCACAAACCGCTCCTTATTTCCTTTTCCTGTAATTTTGATAAATCCTTCATCAAAAAACAAATCTGAAATTTTGAGAGAAATTAATTCTGACACCCGCAGTCCACATCCGTAAAGAGTTTCAAGCATAGCCCTGTTACGCTCACCTTCATTAGTGCTCAAATCAATATTTTCAATTAAATTGTCAATTTCTTCAAGCGAAAGAGTATCGGGAAGTTTTCGACCTGTTTTTGGCGCTTCTATCAATTCCAACGGATTATCATTTCTGTAATCTTCAAAAATCAGATAATTAAAAAAACTCTTTAATCCGGAAATAATCCTGGCCTGTGATCTCGGATTCAATTCTTTTGCAACCGTATAAATAAATTGCTGCAATGTTTCTTCAGAGATTTTTACAGGAGAGATATCAATTTGATTAGTTTCCAGGAACAGGCACAAACGCTCGATATCAAAACCGTAATTTTCAATTGTATTTTTAGACAAACCCCTCTCGATCCTTAAGTAGGACTGATAATCTTTTATATATCTGCTCCAATTCATGATACAAAAATAAGTGATTTTTCTGCATAAAAAAACCTTCCTGAATAAGGAAGGTTTTAGAGTATTTTATTTTTACAATTAGAACTTATATGCTAAAGAAAGCTGTAAATTACTATTTTTTGCGCTGTTGTATAATTCTTCTGAACTATCAATATCATCATCCCAAAGTGGAGATAAACCAATAGTATAACGAAGACCAATTGACAGATTATCCGTAAAACTATAACCTGCTCCAACATTAAATCCAAAATCTACAGACTTTGTATCATCTTTAATATCAAAATCTTCAGCTTTAGCAGATAATAAAATTCCCAATTGTGGCCCAGCTTCAACATTAAATTTTTTATCTACAATATAATATTTTGCTATCACTGGAATATTTAAATAATTTAATTTGATGTCTATATCAGATCCCAAATCATCTGCTTTCGTTCCTTGCGCAGAAAACAAAACCTCAGGTTGAATATAAAACTTTTCAACCACATGAATCTCAGCTAAACCACCAACGTGGAAACCAACAATTGATTTAGTATTTTCTACATCCCCGCCTACTACGGTCGAAAGATTAAGTCCTCCTTTTATTCCAAATCTGGTTGACTGAGCATTTGTAAATGCAAAAGCCATAATTGCAATGGCAGATAAAATTATTTTTTTCATTTTAATTTGTTTTGAGTTAAAATTAATTATATCAAATATAAAAATATTCTTCACAAAAAGGCATTTGGAATTTAACAAATAAAGTAGTATTATATGTATAAATTGTTAAATTATCTCATTAGAAATGTATCTAACACAAAACAGAAAGCCTCTCCTAATCGGAGAGGCTCTCAAAAAAACTAACTAAATTTCTTTAAAATTTATAAGAAACTCCGAAACGAACGTCTCTTAAATCAGTGCCAAAATTAAAACTATTAGTTTTGTCAGCTCCTTTACCTCCATTATTGTTTGAACTAAAACCTAAACCTACCCAAGTAGCTTCAATCGCAAAATGATTAGACAAGAAATAGCTTAAACCTACACCAACATTTGCACCAACTTCATTTGATTTGAAATCAGATGGTTTTTCTTTACTATTTGTAAAATCTAAACCTGCCTGACCATAAAGAGAAAACTGAGAAGCAGGTGTAAAATAATATCTACCAAATGCTCCCACTGTAAAATCATTAGTTTTGTTATCACCCTCTTTTGTAGAAGCAAATCCTAATTTTGCTCCAATGGCAATATTTTCTGAAACAAAATATCCTACTTGAGGAACCAAAACAAATGCATTTGATTTGCTGTCTCCCGTTTTCTCAGATCCAATTCCTACTGCTCCGGAAACAAATACATCTCCTTTAGAAAACCCAGTCGTTTGAGCATTAGCAAATGAAAATCCCATTACTGCAATTGCAGCTAAAACAATTTTTTTCATAATTTTTTAAATATTAATTTTGATTTATTACGGGCAAAACTAAGATTACACTTACAAAAAAAACTTCACTATAAGTTTAAAAAGTATTAAAATAAGACAGAAAAAATAAAACTGATTATCAATTAGATACCTTTAAAATGTAGTGAAAAGAGGGACTAAAACTGCATTTGAGTGGGAATTTTATTAATTATTTAATCTAAAACATAATACAATAAAACGCCAAATGTGTAGTTTTGAATCATAATAACATTAAAAAAATACCAAAATTTTAAAAAACACTTTTATGAAAAAAATAATTTTAGCGGCTTTTATGTTCATCGCAACTTCAGCTGCAGTGCAAGCACAATTACTAAAATTAGGAGTAAAAGCAGGGGTTAACTTTGCAAATCAAACTGGTGACTTTCCTGATCAAATCGACAAAGAAGGTATAACAAGCTATCACGCTGGTCTAGTAGCAGAAGTAAAATTATTAGATAAATTTTCTATTCAGCCAGAGCTTTTATATTCTACTACAGGAGCATCTTATAAATTCAGTGATGTGAGTGAGGATGTTAAAAATGAGCTTGGTTATATATCTATTCCGGTAATGGCTAAATTTTATTTAAACAATACATTTAGTTTAGAAGTTGGTCCACAAGCTTCCTTTTTAGTTAGCGAAAGAAACGATTTTGATGTAAAAAATGGGGAAACATTCGAATTCGGTCTAAATGCAGGATTAGGTGTTAAACTTACTGAAAGCATCTTTTTACAAGGCCGATACGGCTTAGGATTAACAGAAGCTTCTAAAAATGCAGATATCAAAAACTCTGTATTCCAAATATCCGCAGGATTTATGTTCTAAAAAGAATATCACATACTTTTATAAAAACCGCTCTATTTATTAGTGCGGTTTTTTTATTTTTACACTTTAGTGAAATGATTTTGTAAAACGTATTTCACACCATCTAATTATAAAGAAATTACCTTATGAAAATCTGTATTATCAACGGACCAAATCTGAATCTTTTAGGAAAACGTGAACCGGAAGTTTACGGAAGTCAAACCTTTGAAGATTATTTTGAAACGTTGAAACAAAAATTTCCCAATATCGAACTTTCCTACTATCAAAGTAATATTGAAGGAGAATTGATTGGTAAAATTCAGGAAACCGGATTTTCTTTTGACGGTATCATTCTAAATGCCGGTGCTTACACTCACACTTCGATTGGTCTTGGTGATGCCATGAAAGCGGTAACCACTCCGGTAATCGAAGTTCATATTTCAAACACCTATGCCCGTGAAAGTTTCAGACATCAGTCCTATCTTTCAGGAAATGCTAAAGGCGTTATCTTAGGTTTTGGTCTTAAAAGTTACGAACTCGCGATTCAGTCTTTTTTGTAGAATGATTTGAACATTCTTTAGAGTGTTCATCTTCCTGAGCGAAGTCGAAGGAATTTTAGAAATAAGGGGCTTCGGCTCCGCTCAGCGTGACAAATTCCATATCTATTAATTGCAATTTCAGGCTCTCACAATTTAACAAATTATTAATAGGCTCACATTTAAGTTGTTCTATTTTTGTAAGAGATACCACACTTCATGAGAAACTTTACTTTAGTTGCATTTTTATTTTTTTCGATTTCAAACTTTGCTCAAATCACGGGGATTATAACAGACGAAAAAGGAAATCCTTTGCCTTATGTATCTGTTTTTGAAGAGAACACTTACACCGGAACAACTTCTAACGAACAGGGAAAATACCAGCTAAATGTAAAAGAACCCGGAAAAAACAAAATCATTTTTCAGTATCTGGGTTTCAAAACTCAAAAAATTACCGTTACACCAGAATCAAAAACAATCACTTTGGATGTTAGGCTTCAGGAAGAAAGTTTTTCCTTAAATGAAGTAATTATCGATCCTAAAAATAATCCGGCAAATGCCATTATAAAAAGTGCCATAGCGAATAAAAAAGAAAATTCAGATAAAACAGGAAAGTTTACTGCCGATTTTTATTCGAAAGGAATGTTTAAAGTAAAAGATCTGCCTAAAAAAATCCTGGGACAAAAAGTTGACTTGGGCGCCGATATGGCGTCTAATCTGGATTCTACCGGAACCGGTATTTTATATTTATCTGAAACTATTTCCAAAGTAAGCTTTGAAAAACCGGACAAGCTAAAAGAAAAAATTATTGCCTCAAAAGTCTCCGGAAACAACAGAGGTTACAGCTATAACACGGCTGCACTCTCTACTTATGATTTCTACGATAACGCCGTAGATTTTGACATCAAACTTATTTCTCCAATCGCAGACAATGGTTTCAGCTATTATAAATACAAACTCGAAAGCTCATTTTATGACGATAACAATAAACAGATCTACAAGATTAAGGTTATTCCGAAACGCGATAAAGAACCTGTTTTTGAAGGTTACATCTATATTGTCGACGATACTTTTGCAATTTATGCCATAGATCTGGAAATTAAAGGATACCGAATGAAAAATGAGTTTACCGAGGTTATGAATATAAAACAGAGCTTTAGTTACAACTCACAAAATAAAATCTGGTCTAAAAATGCTCAGACTCTTTCTTTTAATGCTGGATTTTTTGGAGTAAAATTTTCTGGAAACTTTAATTATGTTTATTCTAATTATGAATTTCCCGACACATTTGACAAGAAAACTTTCGGAAATGAAATTGTAGCCTTTGAAGCTAATGCCAATAAAAAAGACGATGCATTCTGGAATGAAATTCGCCCTATTCCATTGACAATAGAAGAAAGCAGTGATTACGCAAAGAAAGACAGTTTACAGTTGATTCGAAAATCACAAAAATATACCGATTCTGTTGACGCCAAAAATAATAAGTTTAAAGTCTGGGATATCTTAATGGGTTATGAATACAAAAACACCTTTAAGAAATATTCTTTTGATTATAAAGGTTTATTAAATATTGCTTCTTTAAGTTTCAATACCGTTCAGGGATTTAATCTGGATTCCGGATTTTCTTTTAAAAAATGGAATGAAGAAGAGGGAAAAAGTACAACTATAGGCACAACTTTTAATTATGGTTTTTCCGATGAGCGTTTTCGGGTTACGGGAGAATTTAGCCATCGATTCAACACTATTAATTACGCAACAATTTGGGGTTCAGGAGGTACAAAAACAAGGCAGTTTAATAACGCAGAGCCTATTACTAAGTTTGTCAATTCTATCAGTTCTTTATTTTTTAAGGACAACTATATGAAATTGTACAACTTAGAATTTGCTGAAATTAATTACGGACAAGACATTGCAAACGGAATTAACCTGACAGCAAAAATGGGTTACGAACAACGAAAACCTCTCTTTAACACAACTGATTATTCATTCTTTAAAAGAGATGATTTTTATTCTTCTAATAATCCGTTGGCGCCAGAGGATTTTAGTACTCCGGCGTTCAGTCAGCATCATTTGTTTAAAGCCCTTTTTACAACCAGAATAAATTTTGGCAACAAGTACATTTCCAGACCTGACGGAAGATATAATTTTAAAAATGATAAATATCCAACGGTATATTTAGCTTTTGAAAAAGCGTTTGCCGGTAGTGAAAAAAAATATGAATATGAAAGAATCGGTGCTTCTGTTCAATACGATTTATCTCTTGGGAATAAAGGGGTTTTGGGAACCAATTTCAGAGCCGGGAAATTCTTTAATGCAGCGAATATTTCTTTTATTGATTACAGACATTTTAACGGAAACCAAACGCATATCGGTACAAGTTCCCGTTACTTAAATGTTTTCAATTTAATGCCTTATTACACCAATAGTACCAACGACAGTTACTTTGAATTGCATTCGGAATACAATGATGCCGGATTTTTTATGAATAAAATTCCGTTGTTAAATCTTTTAAAATCAACTATGAATATTGGGTTTCATTCGCTGGCACTTCCCGATCGTAATCCGTATACAGAATTTACTGTCGGTTTGGATAACTTAGGTTTCGGAAAGTTTAAATTATTCAGAGTCGATTATGTTCATTCTTACCAAAGCGGCGTTCAGCAAAATGGAGTTGTTTTTGGATTGAAGATTTTGAATGTGTTGGATTGATTAAGGCTCTGAGATGCTAAGCTACTAAGGTTCTAAGTTTTAGTATAGATTTGGATGATTTAGCAGATTTGTTAATAGCTATTAAATCAATTCCATACATGAATCTTATGAACCTGCATATAAAAATACTTCACGCCATTCGACCTAGTTCAGCCTGACACAGATAAATTAAGCCTTAAAATAATCTAACATAAAAATCAATAGCGGGCTTCGACTTCGCTCAGCCTGACATCAAAACCTTAGAATCTTAGTATCTCAGAATCTTAGCCGCTTTAAGAGTGATAATCATCCGGTTCAATATGAATCAGCACATTTCCCAACTGCGGAATCTTTTCTTTTAAAGTATCCTGCAGTTTATGAGACAAATCATGACCTTCCTTCACCGAAATTTCGGCTGAAACAATCGCATGAAGATCTACGTGATAACGCATTCCCGCTTTTCTGATGTAGCATTTTTCTGTTCCTAAAATTCCCGGAACGGTTAAAGAGACAACACGGATTTCTTCTACCAGATCATCATTTAAATTTTCATCCATGATTTCGCCAAGTGCCGGCCTGAAGATTTTATAACTGTTATACAAAATAAAACAAGCTGCAAAAAGCGCTGCCCAGTCGTCTGCAGATTCGTAACCTTTGCCCATGATCAGCGCAAATGAAATTCCGATAAAAGCTGCAACAGAAGTTATAGCATCACTGCGATGATGCCAGGCATCTGCGGCAAGTGCAGAACTATTAGTCTGTTTGCTTCGATTCATTACTAAACGAAACGAATATTCTTTCCAGATTATAATGGCCCCCAGAACATATAAAGTCCACGACTTTGGTAAATCATGTGATGTCTGAATATTGGCAATACTTTCGTAACCAATTATCGTGGCCGAAGTAATTAAAAATCCAACAACCAAAAAGGTAATTAAAGGTTCTGCGCGTCCATGCCCGTACGGATGGTTTTCATCTGCCGGTTTATTTGAATATTTGATTCCGAACAACACCAGAAATGACGAAAATATATCTGTCGTCGATTCTATTGCGTCTGCAATCAGGGCGTAAGAATTGCCAAAAAAACCTGCCAATCCTTTTATCAAGGCCAGGCAGGTATTTCCAACAATACTAAAGTATGTAGCTTTTACAGCTTTTTGTTCGTTTGTCATTTAGTGACATTTATTTTTTCTCCGCCACGAATTCATGAATTATCTTGACAATCCTTTAAGATTGAAATTCGAGAATTCGTATCGAAAACATTTTTTATGCTCTCACGATTTTGGCTCCAATCGCTCTCAAACGCTCATCGATACGCTCGTATCCACGGTCGATTTGTTCAATATTTTGAATTGTGCTTGTTCCTTTTGCAGAAAGTGCAGCAATTAATAATGAGATACCGGCACGAATATCCGGAGATGACATTGTGGTAGCTTTCAATTGAGATTCAAAATTATGTCCCATAACTACCGCTCTGTGCGGATCGCATAACATAATTTTTGCGCCCATATCTATTAGTTTATCCACGAAGAATAAACGGCTTTCAAACATTTTCTGGTGAATTAAAACATCGCCTTTTGCCTGCGTTGCCACAACCAAAACAATACTTAGTAAATCTGGCGTAAATCCCGGCCATGGTGCATCTGCAATGGTTAAAATCGAACCATCGATATCAGTTTTTACTTCATATCCGTCAGTATGAGCGGGAATATAAATATCGTCGTTGCGTTTTTCAATTGTAATTCCAAGTTTTCTAAAAGTATTCGGAATCAAACCTAAGTTTTCCCAGCTTACATTTTTAATTGTGATTTCGCTTTTTGTCATTGCAGCAAGACCAATCCAGGAACCGATTTCAATCATATCTGGAAGAATTCTGTGCTCGCATCCGCCTAAACTTTCGACACCTTCAATTGTTAATAAGTTAGAACCAACTCCGGTAATTTTTGCTCCCATAGAGTTTAGCATTTTACAAAGCTGTTGTAAGTACGGCTCACAGGCAGCGTTGTAAACTGTAGTTGTTCCTTTTGCCAAAACGGCAGCCATCACAATATTTGCAGTTCCCGTTACAGAAGCTTCATCCAGTAACATATCTGTTCCCTGTAATCCTTCTTCCGGAGATTCTACACCATAAAAGTGATCCTCTCTGTTATATCTGAATTTTGCTCCAAGATTGATAAAACCTTCAAAGTGCGTATCTAATCTACGGCGTCCAATTTTATCTCCTCCCGGTTTAGGAATATATCCTTTTCCAAAACGAGCCAAAAGTGGACCAACAATCATAATAGAACCACGAAGTGCTCCTCCTTCTTTTTTGAAAGCTTCTGTTTCCAAATAGCCAACATTTACTTCGTCGGCCTGAAAAGTAATAGAACCAGCTTCATTACGTTGAATTTTCACACCTAAATTCCCCAACAAAGTGATTAATTTATTGATGTCTATAATATCAGGAATATTGTTAATTCTTACTTTATCTCCTGTTAGAAGCACGGCACATAAAATTTGTAATGCCTCATTTTTTGCTCCTTGCGGTGTGATTTCTCCTTTTAAAGGTGTCCCGCCTTCAATTTTAAATATTCCCATAGATCTTTTTTAGGTTCTAAGGTTCTGAGATTCTGAGGTTCTAAGCTAAAAAAATCTTAGTCTTAGTACCTTAGTATCTTAGCTCCTTTTTTATTTCTGATTATTATTTTTTTGAAAAGTTTTTGGTTTTCCGCCTTTGTTATTTTTATTGTTTTGAATTTTCGGCTGTCCAACCGGAGCTGTCTTATTGGAAATACGTTTATTGGTACGCATTAAATCTGTTGTGTTCAAAAGTTCTTCTGTACTTTCCAACAGATTTATTCTTCCTCCTGATAATTCAAACAAATGTTCAAAAATAACATCGTCTTTTACGGTATCCTTGTTCCAGCTTAAAAATGATTTTTTCATGTGATTGGCAATCACCATCACCAAAGCATTTTTCATTTCGCCATCTTCCCATTTATTGGCAACATCAATCATGTATTTAATGTTGTTACCGTAAAATCTGTATTTTGGAAAGTTCTGAGGATATTGCAAAACATCTGGTTTTAGTTCTAAAACCTCTCTAGACGGAATAGGATATGGCGATTCTACATTCAGTTTAAAATCAGACATTATAAAAAGCTGATCCCAAAGTTTATGCTGAAAATCCGGAACATCACGCAAATGCGGATTAAGACTTCCCATAACCTGAATGATATATTTTGCGGCTTTATTACGCATCTCGTCGTCTTCGATAGACGTTGCCTGATCGATCAGTTTTTGCAAATGACGACCGTATTCGGGAATAATCAAACGTTGTCTTTCAGAATTGTATTCTAAATTAAACACCACATCATTCGCTACTTCTTTTATATATTTTTCGTTCATAAGTTATAATGAAACTATACCTTCTATTGTAGAAACTTCTTTGTATTTACTGATCACATCATCAGAGCTGTGCATAGTTACATCAACAGAAACGCTGGTAAATTTACCGGTTTTAGATTTTGTAGTTTTTATTACAGCACCCATTCTGTCAAAAGCTTTTTCGACGCGCTCAACGTTATCTTCAACAGATGGCACAATAAATTTGTACAAGTATTCTGCTGGCCAAGTATTTGCGTTATCCAGCTCGACTTTTAACCTTTCGTAAAATTCTGCTGTATTTTTTTCTTTATCGTTCTCCATTCGTAATTAAAAATAAAGGCAAAGATACGGTTTTGATTTCAGATTTCGGATTTTAGATTTTAGATTTTTTAGCTTGAAAAAATGGGTGTTTTTTTTGCACTCCCGATAGCTATCGGGATCACGATTTGCACTAATTCTTTTCAACTAAATTCAATTTCCCGAATTTTATTTATCTTGGCTAATCGATACAATCAAAATTAACGAAATTCGTGGGAAAAAAAACTCTGCGTCTTTGCGACTTTGCGAGACTAAAACCATTTACAATGAAAAAAATCCTTTTACTTTTTATCGCTCTTACGCTAAACTCAATTCAGGCACAAGAAGTTAAAACAGTGACTTATTTCCAAAATGACACTTTAAAATTAGATTTGGATTTATACTTACCAAAGGTAAAAGCCGGAGAAAAAATTCCGCTGATTATGTTTGCATTCGGTGGCGGATTTTCCGGCGGAGACCGAACAAGCGAAAAAGATTTCGGAAAATTTATGTCGCAAAATGGGTATGCGGTTGCCAGCATTTCGTACAGTTTGTATATGAAAGGAAAAGATTTTGGCTGTAAAGGAACTTTGACAGAAAAGATAAAAGCAATTCAGATTGGCGTAAGCGATATGTGGCAGGCAACAGGATTTTTAATTGAAAATGCCAATAAATACAATTTAGATACTTCTAAAATCTTTATTTCCGGAATAAGTGCAGGAGCAGAAATTGGTTTTCAAGCCAGTTTTTGGGATTATAAACTGATGAATTTATACAAAAGTAATCTTCCTGAAAACTTCAGATACAAAGGTTTTATTGGAGGTTCTGGCGCGATTCAGGATATTAATTTAATTACGAAAGAAAAAGCGATTCCGATGTTACTGGCCCACGGGAACAGTGATGATACAGTTCCGTACAATGCGGGCTCGCACCGCTCCTGCCCGACCAACGCTTCTGGCTGGCTGATTCTTTTTGGTTCGTATGCCGTTTACAATCAGATGAATGATTTACATAAAGATATTGAATTGATTACTTTCTGCGGCGGCGGACATGAATTTTCGGGTTATCTTTTTCATGAAGGCAAACAATATGTTCTGGATTTTGTTAATGATGTTTTGAATGGGAAGAAATTTAAGTCGCATTTGATTATTCCTTCGGAGAAGAAAGGTAAGGATGCAGAGAAATATCCTTTTTGTGATTAAGTAACTTTAAAATAAATGAAAGTAAATTACAAAAATTTCGAAATTGAAATTGCAGATGACCCAACCTATATCTTAAAGTCAGTTGACAATTTGCGAATATACGACAAGATTTATACTGAAATAGAAAATCAGGATGATCGATATAATCCATCTTGCAGACATGCAATTATTATTAAACGATTTGGAGAATAAATTTCTACTGCAATAATTTGTGAGATTGGAGGATCAACGGGAATTAGCAAAAATTCTTTTATAATTGAAGATGATAAAATTTGGCTTTGTGCATGCAATAAGATTTATTGTCTGGAAATACCTTCCTTAGAATTAAAATGGAAAAAGGAAGTCGATTATTTTACCAATTTTTCTATTTATAAAGTTGAAGAAGATTTTATAATAGATGGCGAATTAGAAATTTACAGAATATCAAAAGAAGGAGAAATTATTTGGAGCTACGGCGGAAGAGATATTTGGGTAAATACTGAAGATAAACCTGAATTTACAATTGAAAATAACTTTATCAGATTATTTGATTTTGAATCGAATGAATATATAATCAATTTTGATGGAGAAACAATTGAAGATAATCCTAAAACAGCAATAGAAGAAGTCAAAAAAAAATGGTGGAAGATATTCGGCTGAAGCCAATTCTTCTAAACACTTTATTCCGTTGGTTGAAACCAACGGCAATTCATAAAATCACCTGTAAGATTAGTATCACGTTTCCTGCGAGGTTCAAAAACCTTGTAGGTATAAATTTTAAACTTGCCTAAATTAACAAACACCTACAAGGTTTTGAAAACCTTGCAGGAGCGCGGAAGAGAAAAAAGATTAATTCCAAAAACAAAAACATTTTTATCTATCAGCCCTATCGCCCCGAAGCTCCGGGACGAAATCCTTTTTCTTTTCCTTTAAAAGCAAAAGATTGCAGGGGACAGCAGTCCGAAAGTCTCGGGAAATGCATCAAAAAATGCGAAATCATTCGCTTAAAGCAAATATTATTTTTTATATATTAATAAGTTTAGGTAAATTTGCGCTTTATTTTTAGAAAGTGCAAAAAGAAATTATAGTCCTGCTTGGTGGTCCCGGTACTGGAAAATCGACGCTTATTAACGAATTAGTCGCTCGCGGCTATTGCTGCTATCCTGAAATTTCCAGACAGGTAACCATGAAAGCACAACAAGAAGGTATTGAACAATTGTTTTTGGAACAGCCTCTTTTGTTTAGCGAAATGTTATTGGAAGGCCGTATTGAACAATACAAAAATGCTCTTGAAGAACCTGACAATGTGGTTTTTATCGACCGTGGAATTCCAGATGTTGTGGCGTATATGGATTATATTGGCGATGAATATCCGGAAAATTTCTCCAAAGCCTGCGAGGATTATAAATATACGAAAACTTTTATTTTACCGCCGTGGGAAGAAATTTACCAAAGTGATGCAGAACGGTACGAAAATTTTGATCAGGCTGTGTTAATTCAGGAACACCTTATCGAAACATATAAAAAATATGGGTACGAACTAATTGAGGTTCCAAAAGATACGGTTGAAAACAGAATTCTTTATATCTTAGATAAAATTTAGCAATGGGTTTAAAGTTGCGAAACTAGAAGCTGATTTCTAAATTTTTAACTTTAAAACTCACGCCATGCTTGGAGCTCAGGAAATCCTTCTAAAATACTGGAAACACGACAGTTTTAGACCATTGCAAAAAGATATCATTGATTCTGTTCTTGAAGGTCAGGATACTTTTGCGGTGCTTCCGACGGGCGGTGGAAAATCGATTTGTTTTCAGGTTCCCGCGATGATGCAGGACGGAATTTGTCTGGTAATTTCACCATTAATTGCCCTGATGAAAGATCAGGTAATGAACCTGCAGAAACGTGAAATTAAAGCAATCGCACTTACAGGCGGCATTCATACCGAAGAGATTATTGATCTTCTGGATAATTGTCAATTCGGAAATTACAAATTCCTCTATCTTTCGCCGGAGCGTCTGCAATCGGACTGGATTCTGGAACGCATTAAAAATCTTCCTATAAATTTAATTGCCATTGATGAAGCCCATTGTGTTTCGCAGTGGGGCCACGATTTCAGACCGGCATATCTTAAAATTTCGGAGCTTAAAAAATATTTTCCTAAAATTCCGTTTTTAGCTTTGACGGCTACTGCAACCCCGAGAGTTATCGAGGATATCAGAACACAATTAGAATTAAAAAATCCAAATCATTTTCAGCAGTCGTTTGAGCGAAAAAATATCGCTTATATGGTGTTTGAAGTAGAAGACAAATTGTATCGCGTAGAGCAGATTTTGAAAAAAAATCCGCAGCCGTCCATAATTTATGTTCGAAACAGAAAATCCTGTTTAAACATTGCTTCTCAATTACAATCTTTAGGTTTTACCGCAACTTATTATCACGGCGGACTTTCGGCAAAAGAAAAAGACAAAAACATGCAGTTGTGGATGTCAGAACAATCGCAGGTAATCGTAGCCACAAACGCATTCGGAATGGGGATTGACAAAGACAATGTCAAAACGGTTATCCATACGCAGCTTCCTGAAAATTTAGAAAACTATTATCAGGAATCCGGAAGAGCGGGACGAAACGGCGCCAAAGCTTTTTCGGTTTTACTTTACAATAATTCTGATGCTATACAGACCGAACAGCAGTTTTTAAATATCCTTCCCGACAAAAAATTCCTAAAAACAGTATATGTCAAATTATGCAATTATTTCCAGATTGCGTATGGCGAAGGTTTAGATGAAACTTTTTCATTTAAAATGAATCATTTTTGCAACAAATATGATTTTCCGACCCTGAAAACCTATAATGCTTTGCAGTTTCTGAATCAGCAGGGAATAATTACCATGTCTCAGGAATTTTCAGAAAAAATAAATATTCAGTTTATTATCGAATCAAAAGAGGTAATTCGATACATAAGCCTCAATCCGAATGATGAAGAAGTTCTTTTAGCAATACTAAGGACTTATCCCGGTATTTATGAGGTAAAAGCCAATTTGAATCTCGGTTTAATTGCAAAGAAATCAAATCATACCGAAGAACAGGTTTTGGCACTTTTAGAAAAACTGAAAGAAAAAGAAATTATAGAATATAAATCTAAAAACAACGACGCAACTATTCTGTTTAACGAAGTTCGCGAAGACGACCATACTATTAACAGGGTTTCCAAATATTTAGAAAAACAAAATCAGGTTAAAAAAGAACAGCTTTTATCTGTTTTGCATTATATAAAAGAAAACAAAACCTGCAAAAACAGATTGGTTTTGGATTATTTCGGTGAAGAAACCAATGAAAATTGCGGAATCTGTTCGTACTGCATCACACAAAAAGGAAAAATAACGGAAGCCGATTCTATTGCAGATAAGATTTTATCTTTGCTTCGCACAGCTTCTTTAACTTCGAGGGAAATTGAAAATCAAATTAAAATGGACGCCAAAGATATTCTTGCAGTTCTTCAGGAATTACTCGAAAACAATCATATTACCATACAGGCAAATAATAAATACACTTTAAAATCATAATGGAGAAATTGAGAATTATATTTATGGGAACTCCGGAATTTGCCGTTGGCATTTTGGACACTATAATTAAAAATAACTACGAAGTTGTCGGCGTAATTACAGCAGCAGACAAACCTGCAGGCCGCGGACAAAAAATAAAATATTCTGCTGTAAAAGAATACGCTTTGGCCAATAATTTAAATTTATTGCAGCCCACCAATTTAAAAGACGAAACTTTTTTAGGAGAATTAAAAGCCTTAAATGCCAATTTACAAATTGTAGTTGCTTTTAGAATGCTGCCAAAAGTAGTTTGGGAAATGCCAGCTCTCGGCACCTTTAATCTTCACGCATCTTTATTACCTAACTATCGCGGCGCGGCACCAATTAACTGGGCGATTATAAATGGAGAAACAAAAACCGGCGTTACCACTTTTTTTATTGATGACAAAATTGATACCGGTGCCATGATTTTAAATTCTGAAATCACTATCGAACCGGATGAAACGGCGGGACAGCTGCACGACAGATTAATGGTTTTAGGAAGCACAACTGTTATTGATACTTTGAAAGTTATTGAAAACGGAAATGTAACAACCACTATTCAGGAAGATGATGCAGAAATTAAAACGGCTTACAAACTAAACAAAGAAAACTGTAAAATTGACTGGACTAGAAGCGGCAGCGAAATCAACAACCTTATTCGCGGTTTGAGTCCGTATCCTGCTTCATGGTGTTATTTAAAAGATCAGAATGAGGAACTGAATATTAAAATATACGAGGCAAAACTGATCTCGGAACCACACGCTTATGAGACGGGAAAAATAATTAGCACAAAAAAAGAAATTAAAATTGCAATAAAAGACGGGTTTATACAGTTATTAAGTCTACAATTTCCAGGAAAAAAGAGAATGCTGGCTTCAGAAATATTAAATGGAGTAAGTTTTTCAGAAGCGGCAAAAGTGTATTAACGTCAGTAAAACAGGGGTTTGTACCTGTTTTTAATCGATGAATAACACTGTTTATGAACAAAAAAAGCAAGTTATCAACAATTTTTGCTAAAAATAAAGAAAACACTTGCACGCAACGGATTTCCTACTAAATTTGTGTATTAACAATTTTTTTTAACCAACAATTAATAACTAATTATTATGAACAAATCAGAATTAATCGATGCTATCGCTGCTGATGCAGGAATCACAAAAGCTGCGGCGAAATTAGCTTTAGAGTCTTTTTTAGGTAATGTAGGAACAACTTTGAAAAAAGGAGGAAGAGTTTCATTAGTAGGTTTCGGATCATGGTCAGTTTCTGCAAGAGCTGCCAGAGATGGTAGAAACCCTCAAACAGGAAAAACGATCAAAATCGCAGCAAAAAATGTAGTAAAGTTTAAAGCTGGAGCTGAATTAGAAGGTGCAGTGAACTAAGTAAGAAAGTTCTCTAAACTTATAATATAATTAAAACCTTCCTTTGGGAAGGTTTTTTTATGCGGTTTAACGATTTTTTTTGTGATTTTAATTTTTTTATGACTAAATTTAATAAAAATTGTAACCGTATGATTTCAGAAAAATTAAAAAAAGGACACCTGCTTATTGCCGAGCCTTCAATAATTGGAGATTTATCATTTAACAGATCGGTAATTTTATTAGCAGACCATAACAAAGAAGGATCAATTGGTTTTATCATTAATAAACCTTTAAAATACACTATTAATGACCTGATACCGGAGATTGATGCCAACTTTAAGATATATAACGGAGGCCCGGTTGAACAGGACAACCTTTATTTCATTCACAATATTCCCGAGTTGATTCCAAATAGTGTGGAAATCTCTAACGGAATTTATTGGGGAGGAGATTTTGAGTCAACCAAAGACTTAATAAATGACGGATCTATTAGTAAAAATAATATTCGTTTTTTCTTAGGTTACACCGGTTGGGACGAAAATCAACTTGAGAATGAGATGCAGGGAAATTCCTGGATCATTGCTGATAATAATTATAAAAATAAAATTATTGGTAAATCTACCACTCACTTCTGGAAAGAGCAGATTATTGAGCTGGGCGGAGATTATCTTATTTGGTCAAATGCACCAGAAAATCCATATCTGAATTAATTTTCAGTTATGGATTCATTCAGCTTCTGTACTAATAAATGCGCCAGATTTGTTGTAAATTCCTTTTTTCGATATTTAGTTATCGGCTGTATTCCCATGATTACATTTGAAAGAAATAATTCGTCTGCTTTTTGAAGATCAAATGGCGAAATTATCTCTTCTGTCACCTCTATGCCTTCTATTTTTTTTGCCAAAGCTAAAATTTGCTTACGCATAATTCCGTTTAAAGCTCCTTCTGAAACCGGCGGTGTAATTAATTTTTTACCAATAACCATAAATATATTTCCCTGCAGTGCTTCTACTACATTTTTGCTGTCGTTTAGCAAAATGCAGTTGGCCAGACTGTTTTCATCTGCATAAATACTTCCGGTTATATTAATCATCTTATTAGTAGTTTTAATAGACGATAATAATTGTCTGGACACGTAGAAGTCTTTATATAAATCTACTTCATATTCGTTTGTATTTAATACATACGAAGTATTATCAAGTGGCGTCGCACTTATTAAAAACGAGACATCATTACTTTTCGGGAGATACAAACCGCCATCATTTCTATAAACTGTGATTCTGGCTCTGGCCGAAGCAGCAATTCCCTGCTCTTGTACTAATTTTATAATTTGTTCCTCAAAATATTCCATGGTAAAATTCATTGGAATAAGCATTCGGACAATACGGGTAGAAGCCATTAATCTAAAATAATGATCTTCCAGAAACAGAATTTTTCCGTTGATAATTTTTACCGTTTCAAAAATACCATCACCATATAAAAATGCGCGGTTTTGAGTTAGTACAGTCTCTTCGTGCGCAATGTTTCCGTTAAAATTAATCATAAAAAAACCCTGAATTTTGTTCAGGGCAAATATAAGGTATAAAATAGAATTTTACTAAACAGATCCTATAAGATGTTTCAGATCTGAGATTTGATTCTCCCACAATTGTTTAGCTTCTCCTATTTCTTCTTTTTCTGCAAAATCGACTACCATCAGTGAAACATCTTTAGTAAGTTCATCTACTAAAATATGAAGTTCAAAAAAGTACTCAGTGTCTTTACTGCTGTCATCTACCCATTTGAATTTTACTTTTTCTCCTGATTTTTTTGAAGCCAGACGTGCTTTTTCCTGCGAATCATTCCAGATAAATGTAAAAAATTCACCTCTCGAATTCACATTGTCAGCAAACCATTCTGATAAACCCGACGGCGTTGATATATATTGATACAATAATTGCGGCGAAGAATTGATCGGAAACTCGATTTCGTATCGTATTTTTGAATCCATGTGCTACTTTTAATTTTTTCGAAATATAAGAATATATGTCCAAAAACAATGCATTTTTAAAAATATTTTTTTTTCTTGATTTTATACTTGTATGCTTTAATATTATTTCTATCTTTGCACCCGCAATCAGGAATTCATGATAGCAGTCCAGGCGAGGTAGCTCAGTTGGTTAGAGCGCAGGATTCATAACCCTGAGGTCACGGGTTCAACTCCCGTCCTCGCTACGAAAAGGCAAAACCCTTAAACAGAAATGTTTAAGGGTTTTTTATTTAAATTGTCTCTTCAAGACCTCAAATACAATATCTCAAGTAAGAAATTGATAATATACAGCCGAAAATCATATACTGTATACAGTAATTTTATACAAGAGAGAGGAGTTACAATTTTATGGTACTGAAAGCAGAATAATATGTCAGAGAAATAAATTCACAGGACATCAGCAGCACGCTCCTGCTTTCACTCGATAAATACCAAGTAGTATAATTTATTTAAGAATTAGCAGGTATACTAATTTTGTCCTATACACACGTTTAAATAGGAATAAAATTGTTAAATTAGCATTTTATCGTCCTAACTATTAAACTTTTAGAAAGTTATAGCAATAGACAACTCAATTTTAATCCTGTGAGTCAATGCTAATAGATAAACAAAATAATTCCCCTTTAATAACATTCATTGATACTGAAATTGAATCTACTAAAGGTAAAATTCTTGATATTGGTGCAATTAAAGGAGACGGCAATCATTTCCATAAATCATCTTTGCTCGATTTTATTGAGTTCTTAAAAGGCTGCGAGTATATATGTGGACACAATATTATAAATCACGATATAAAATACATAGGAAAAGCAGTTTATGATGCCGATATTAATCCTTTAAACATAATTGATACTTTATATCTGTCCCCGTTACTATTCCCAACCAAGCCTTATCATGCTTTGTTAAAAGATGATAAACTTCAGACGGAAGATGCAAATAATCCTCTAAACGATTCAATTAAAGCGAGAGACTTATTTAATAGCGAAGTTGCGGCTTTTTGGCAAACCGATGAAACGCTTAAAAAAATCTTTTTCCTTCTGTTAGGTTCTACAAAAGAATTTGGTGCGTTTTTTCGGTTCGTAAATTATAAAAGTGCGAACTCGGATACTGAAACTCTTATCAGATTAAAATTCCGCGACGAAATCTGTGAAAAGTCAGACTTAACAAGAATAATATCTGAACATCCTATTGATTTAGCCTTTTGTCTGTCACTCATTAATTCATTTATAGTTCATAAAACAGTTCACTCGATTACGCCTCCCTGGGTTTTAAAAAATTACCGCCAAGTAGAACAGATAATGTTATTATTGCGGAGTAAACCTTGTGTGACAGGCTGTAATTATTGTGATAATGCTCTTGATATATACAAAGGATTAAAAAGTTTCTTTGGTTTCGATTCCTATCGGACTTATGGTGACGAACCTCTTCAGGAAAAAGCTGTAAAGGCTGCCATAAATAACAAGTCAGTACTTGCCGTTTTCCCTACAGGCGGAGGAAAATCGATTACATTTCAGGTTCCTGCTCTAATGAGTGCCAAAAATACAAAAGGATTAACCGTTATAATTTCACCACTCCAGTCATTAATGAAAGACCAAGTTGATAACCTTGAAAAAAACGGAATAACTGAATCTGTGACTATTAATGGACTGTTAGACCCAATTGAAAGAGCAAAATCATTTGAAAGGATTGAAGATGGTACTGCTTCAATTTTGTACATTTCACCAGAATCACTCCGCTCAAAGACTATCCAAAAGCTAATACTGGGCAGGAAAGTCGCGCGCTTTGTGATTGATGAAGCGCATTGTTTTTCATCATGGGGACAAGATTTCAGGGTCGATTATTTATACATTGGTGATTTTATAAAATTAATTCAGGAAAAGAAAAATCTAGAAGACAGTATACCAGTTTCGTGTTTTACTGCAACAGCAAAGCAAAAAGTAATTGAAGATATCCGAGATTATTTTAGTAAAAAGCTATCCTTGGAACTCGAAATATTTACATCTAAAGCATCTAGAACTAACCTTACATACAAAGTATTTGAAAAGCAAAATGAGGAAGAAAAATATTTAACGACACGCGATTTAATTGAAGAGAAAAACTGTCCCACTATTATTTATGTATCCCGAACCCGAAAAGCTTATCTGCTTGCTGAGAGATTAGCAAAGGACGGTTTTAATGCAAAACCATACCATGGCAAAATGGATAAGCAAGAAAAAATTGCAAATCAGAATTCCTTTTTAAATGGAGAAACACAAATTATGGTGGCCACTTCTGCATTTGGTATGGGAGTAGATAAGAAAGATGTGGGCTTGGTCATTCATTCCGAAATATCCGATTCACTTGAAAATTATGTTCAGGAAGCCGGACGCGCAGGCAGAGATGAAAATATTTCGGGCGATTGTTTTGTTCTTTTTAACGAAGAAGACCTCAGCAAACATTTTATTCTCCTGAATCAGACCAAACTTTCTATAAAAGAAATCCAACAGGTTTGGAAAGCTATAAAAGACATTACAAGATTCCGATCGAAAGTATCCAATTCTGCATTGGAAATTGCCCGAAAAGCGGGTTGGGATGATAGTGTTATAGAAATTGAAACACGTGTAACTACCGCAATCGCAGCCTTAGAAGACGCAGGATATCTTAAACGCGGGCAAAATATGCCCAGGATATTTGCCAGTAGCATTTTATCTAAAAATGCCCAGGAAGCGATTAATAAAATAAACGATTCGAAAAAATTTGACGAAAAACAAAAAGAGCAAGGTGTACGCATTATAAAAAAACTTTTTTCGAGTAAAAGCCGAAAAGAAAACAGTAATGAAACTGCAGAATCCAGAGTTGACTACATAAGTGATCATTTGGGTATCGTGAGAGAAGAAGTCATTAATATAATAAACTTACTTCGCGATGAAAATATTTTGGCAGATGCACGGGACTTAACTGCATTTATAAAAAAGACAGACAACAAAAATCGCTCTCACAGCATTGTAGAAATATACAGTAAAATTGAAAACTTTTTGCTGCCATTTTTTAAAGAAAAAGAAGAAAGTATTTTTCATTTGAAAGAATTAAATGAGCTGGCTGAAAAAAGTGGTCATGAAAATATAAATACCGACAAAATCAAAACGATCATTAATTTTTGGTCGATTAAACACTGGATCGAAAGGAAAAACTTAGATCATTCTAAAAATCATATTGCTATCATCTGCCTTCAAGGTAAAGAGCAATTAAAAGATAAACTTGAAAAACGTCATGAACTGGCACAATTTATCGTCGATTTTTTTTACTTAAAAACAATCAATGAGGCTGAAGATCAGTCAGAAAAAGATGAAATTCTGGTAGAATTTTCTGTACACGAATTAAAAACAGCTTACGAGAATAGCCCGAGCCTATTCAAAAAAGAAATAAGCATCTATGACATTGAAGACACTTTATTTTACCTTTCAAGAATTGAAGCCATAAAAATAGAAGGTGGTTTTCTTGTGATTTATAATACCTTAACTATCGAACGAACCGAAGCAGATAATAAAAAGCGTTATACTAGAGAAGACTATCAAAAACTCAATCAGTTTTACGAAAGCAAGATACAGCAAATTCATATTGTTGGCGAATATGCTCAAAGAATGATTACAGATTAAAGAAATGCGCTTCAGTTTGTAGAAGATTATTTTCAACTCAATTATAGCTCATTTTTGAATACATATTTTAAAGGCCGCAGGCAAAATGAAATCAAACGGAATATAACACCAACAAAATTCAGGCAACTTTTCGGAGAACTATCTCCTACGCAATTGAAGATTATTAATGATAATGAAACACACATGGTTGTTGCTGCCGGCCCAGGTAGTGGTAAAACAAAAGTATTAGTTCATAAGCTTGCCTCACTGCTTTTAATGGAAGATATTAAACATGAGCAGTTATTAATGTTGACATTTTCACGAGCTGCTGCTACCGAATTTAAAAAGCGTTTACTAAAGCTGATTGGTAATGCTGCACATTTTATTGAGATTAAAACATTTCATTCTTATTGTTTTGATCTATTGGGTAAAGTTGGCACTTTAGAAAAATCGACGAACATTTTAAATATTACGGTTGAAAAAATTAAAAACGGTGATGTTGAGGCTAATAAGATTACTAAGACTGTCTTAGTAATTGATGAAGCTCAGGATATGAACGCGGATGAGTTTGCCTTAATAAATGCGTTGGTGGAACAAAACGAAGACATGAGAGTTATTGCTGTCGGAGATGATGACCAAAATATTTATGAATTTAGAGGAGCGAGTTCAAAATATCTTGAGAAATTTATTTTTGATAACAACTCTGTAAAACATGAGCTGGTCGAAAATTACCGAAGCAAAAGTAATCTCGTTGACTTTTCGAATCAGTTTGTAAGTCAAATTCAATACCGATTAAAAGAGACACCGATTATTGCAAATCAAACTGATAATGGAAAAATAAAGATAATCAGATACCAAAGCGGTAATCTTATTACCCCTCTTGTAACTGACATTATTAATAGCGATCTTTTTGGTACCACCTGTATACTCACAAAAACAAACGAAGAGGCTACAAAAGTTACAGGATTGCTTTTAAAGAATAATATTAAAGCAAAATTAATACAATCTAACGACGGTTTCAGTTTGTATAATCTCGTTGAAGTTCGTTTTTTATTAAATAAAGTAGACTTGGGAACTGATATTTATTCTATTAGCGACGAGGTTTGGGCGAATGCTAAAAAAGAGCTAATGCAGGTATTTTATAAAAGTAATAAACTAGAAATTTGCTTAAACATTATTAAAGATTTTGAAACAACTAATCCTTATAAAAAGTATAAATCTGATTTAGAAGTTTTAATCTGTGAATCTAAATTAGAAGATTTTTATAATGAAAATGGTGAAACGATTTTTGTCTCTACCATTCATAAAGCTAAAGGAAAAGAGTTTGATAACGTCTTTCTCTTGCTGGAAAACTTTGACAAAACTACTGATGAAGCTAAGCGACAATTGTATGTCGCCATGACAAGGGCAAAATGCAATTTAAATATCCATTTAAATGCAAATTATTTCAATCATTTCACAACAGAAAATCTTGAGCAAATTGATGATTTTAAACTTTACGTGGCGCCTGATAAAATTGCTGTACACGCCACGTTGAAAGATATTTGGCTAGATTATTTTATTAATAGACAGATTTTAGTTTCTCAACTGGTGTGTGGAGAAATGTTATATGTTAATGGTGATGAATGTTTGAATGTAAACGGGCAATCTGTATTGAAATTTTCAAAACTACTCATAAAAAAAATTAATGAAATGAAATTAAAGCAATACGAACTAAAAAGTGCAAATGTAAACTTTATATTGTATTGGCTTAAAGAGGATGCTCCGCAGGAAATCAAAATAATCTTACCAGAGCTTTATTTCGAAAGAACACTAAAAACAGAATAGTAGCAAACTTATAAACAAGTAATTAAAATACCATTAGATCTGAAAAAAAATCTTAAAAGAAATAGGATATTCAAATTTCTTAAATATTTTTACTTTATATCAAAAATCAATTTGATATATATTATTTTTGCAAACTAAGTAATTTATAAAGTGGATATAGTTAAGTTTAAAATCACATCAAAAACGATAAAAGTAGAAGTACGAAATTCGAATAATTATGTCTTTAATTTTAATACTGCTTTGGAGATTGACAAAGCAGACCGTGATGTTTTATTAAAATTGTATAATGCATTGGACATGCTTTTTAAGAAAGAAAATCCTGCGGAAATAAAAAATTATATTTCGCCCAACCAAACCAATATTTTAGATCAGATTTCTGCTGTTGACAATCTGGAAGCAGAGAAATAAGTTACCCATCTGCCGGACACAAAAAGTAAACCTTTTTCGATATAATACAAAAAGCCTTAATTTAGAAATTAAGGCTTTTGTGTTTTGAATGAATGTTTCGTTATTATTTAAAAATACTTCTGATCATTTTTCCGACTTCGGCAAAATCATCATGGTTGCTTACTGCCCTTTTCTCTGTTGTATTTTTTTCTGTTTTAGAAAAAGGATAAATCAGCATATAATTGTTATTGTTCAGTCTTTTATTCAGTAAATCCGGTACATCACGCATTTGTGAAAAATAAGAATACATTCCTCTGTCTGCCATCATTATAATTAGCCCTTCGTCTTCTACTAAATTAAATGCGGTTTTTGTAGCTTCTTCCCACGAATTAAGCGAATTGAATGTGGCTTCTATTGTTGCTTTTTTGACAATTCTCTTTAAGATTTCCATGGTTTTGTCTGTACCGTAAAAATTCATTTTTGCTCCGGAATTGCGTCCAATATTCCAAATCCTTAAAATAGAATGAAAAAATCCGGCATCTTTCTCTGCATTTTCAGGAACAAGTACTACATATTTCTTAATGGTAGACGCAGGCTGAACCGCGTGATACACTATCAGGTTTACATTCTTATTTTTCAGGTAGCCATTGTACAAATTATATACAAAAGAAGCCGAGAAGCCTTTTCTTTCCTCCAGACCAACCACAAGATCTGTAATTTCTTTTTCTTTAATGACATTGCTTATTCCGGTCGCTGTGTCATTATCGTGACGTGTAATTGGATTTAGTTTTACATCTGCTGCCGAAGCCGCCTTTACTGCGGATCCTAATATCATTTCTGCATTTTTTGCAGAAGATTCGTTTTCTTCCTCATTAATGACATTGACCGCAAAAAGACGGTCTTTATTGGCTGCGGTTTTAATGATAAGTCCGAGATTGACCATTTTGTCGACAGTTGCTTCATGATTAAGTGCCAAAAGAATATTTTCTTTTTCTTCGCTTTTTCCGGATACTTTATCGTCTTTTTCAGATTCGGCAATTCGTTGTGCGCTTGCCATAGAAACGAATGAAGAAACAGTACACGAAATAAGTATTAAAAGTATACTTCCGTTAAGGACATGATCGTTTAAAAGTCTAATGGGCACACCTGCTTCTGTTTCTCCGATAATGATATTATAACCCACCATTACAGAGGCAAGCGTTGCTGCTGCAGATGCCGCACTCATCCCGAAAATTAACTGGCCTTCGTCGTTGGTAAGTTTAAATGTTTTTTTGGTAAAAATCGCCGCAACGTATTTTCCGCCAATAGAAGCTACTAACATAATCGCCGCAACCCACAGTGTTTCCCAACTCTGAATAAAGGCACTAAAATCAATCAGCATTCCGACACTAATCAGGAAAAATGGAATAAAAATGGCATTGCCGACAAATTCAACTCTGTTCATTAAAGAAGAAGTGTGCGGAATCAATCTGTTTAAGGCAAGTCCGGCGAAAAATGCTCCGATGATAGATTCTATTCCGGCAATTTCTGCCAGTAATGCAGCCAGATAAATCATTACTATTACAAAAAGGTATTGCGAAATTTTATCTTCGACATTCTTAAAGAACCAACGTGCTATGATCGGGAAAACCAATAGTACAATTAAACCAAAAAGCACCATCGAAACAGAAAGTTTTACCCAAAATGCTGTTCCCACTTCGCCCTGCGACATTCCGACAACGACTGCCAGAACCAAAAGCGAAAGAACATCTGTAATCATGGTTCCGCCCACTGTAATATTGACTGCGAGATTTTTGGCAATACCCAAACCACTTACCATCGGATAAACAATTAATGTATGCGAAGAAAAAAGACTCGCAAAAAGAACCGATGTCAGTAACGAAAAACCTAAAATATAATAACCGCCAACCAAACCGAGAAAGAAAGGCACGGCAAAAGTGTAAAGGGAGAAAATAACGCTCTTCCACTTATTTTTCTTAAAATCGGCCATATCGATTTCAAGTCCGGCGAGAAACATAATATAGAGTAATCCGGTTGTTCCTGTAACCACAACGCTGCTGTCTCTCGAGAGAACACCAAATCCGTTAGGGCCGATAAGTGCACCTGCAATGATAAGCCCAAGCAAATGCGGCACTTTTATTTTATTTAATAAAAGCGGAATGCATAATATAATAATGAGTTCTATTAGAAATTTTAAAAGCGGATCTTCGATAGGAAGACTAATATGGTGTATACTTAATTGCATAATTATTTTTTTGATGGCGAAAGTTCGACCGAGAATTTTGCCGTACAATTGTCCTGCCCTGTGATGGTCTGCGTACCTTTTATCACATTTTTTCTGATCTCATCTAAGACAACACTAATTTTTACGGTACTTTTTGAAGAAGTTTCTTTTGCAGAATCCAGTACAATTTTATTTCCTGAATATTTTCCCTTAAATATTCTTTTGATCTGATTGTTGTTTACCACATTTACAAACATTCCGGTAGAATCTGAAACAAAATCCCAGGTTTCGCTTCGCTGATCGCCAATAACATAATTACTGCAATTTGATTCGCGGCAAACCATTTTACTGCTCCATTTCATTCGGAGACTGTCGGGCCAAACACGGTTTTCAAGAACAGAATCTTTTTTCTGCAGCGTCAGATCGATACTGTCTTTCATTTTTAACAGAAGTTCATATTCTGCTTCCTTATCGGCAAATTTTTGTTCGCGCTCTAAAATGGCATTTTCTCTTTGGTTAAGTTCCCGTTCTTTTTTATCACTGCAGGAAATAATAACAGGAATCAGGATTAAAATAAAAAGTCTTTTTAAAGTCATAATATTTGATTTTGTAAATTACAATTTACGTAAAAATATCCGCTTATTGTCCCAAAATGTGCAGAAATGCTAATTCCGACAACCATTTGCTGAAATAAAATGTCTTTCAGGAATTAAAAAAACTGATCTTTAATTGTAACATTTTTCAGAATCAGCGTCAAAATATAAAATTAAATTGCGGTTCTTTGTAACTAATTACAAAGCACATTTAAAACTGTTACGTTTTAGGTGCAATAATATTGAAACCGATGAGTTTAGAGTAGTAATCTCATTGCCGATATTTTCGTTATGGACAATAAAAAGTTTATTTTAAGTTTAAAAAAAGGAAATGAAGAAGCCTTCAGACAGGCATATTTCAATTACTATGATAAACTGATAAATATTGCCAGACGATTTAATGACTCTGTTTTTACTCCCGAAGACTTTGTTCAGGAAACTTTCATTCGGTTATACAATAAAAAAGAATTGCTTAACGAAGAGGTTTTGTTCGACAAACAGCTCTTTACAATTTGCAAAAACCTCATCCTCAATCATATCAACCGGGAGAATAAAATAATTCAGCTTGATCCTTCTCAGGCTGAGGTTGCACAGGAAGAATCCGATTCGGGAATTTTTGAAGAAAGGCAGGAAAAGTTACAAAATTTTATAAACCAGCTTCCGGAGCAGCAACAAAAGATATTTACTTTACACAAACTGGAAAACCTTAGCTATAAGGAGATTGCAGAAATAACGGATCTTTCTGAAAAGACCATTGCCAATCACATTTATCTTGCCAGTAAATTTATTCGAAAAAAAATCGAAAACCATTAGGAACTTTTTAGTTCTCGTTTGTTATATATAAAAACAAGGACTAAAATGCATATTGAAGCTTACAAAACTAATGTCAAAACCAAGAAAGACGCAAGCCTCCTTGTCGCTCTTTTACAATTTGTCATTTCTGACTGTATTATAAATTTTGACCGCGATGGACGTGAAAAAGTCCTGAAAATTGAAACCAACAGAGATGTCAAAGAAGTAGTTTACGGTGTTTTTACCAAACAGGGATTTCATTGTCAAATCATTTAATATCTCAAAATGGATAACGAAAATTTTGATAAGGATTTTGAAAAACTGTGGAATGAAACTCCTCTTTCTCATTCGGATACTGAAAAAGAAAATTCATGGAAGCAGTTTCATTCTAGAGCTTTTACCAAAAAACGCAAATCGCAACCCTGGCGCTACTATTGTGCTGCCGCAGTTTTACTTTTTGTTTTAATTGGAACCGGAATTTATTTTAATGAAAAACCTCTGTCCGAAAACAATTTTGTAGCGGAGAATATAATTGAAAACCCCACCTCCAAAATAAAACATGTCATTCTACCCGATAATTCGAAAGTAGAACTGAGTCCCAATTCTAAGATTTCCTACGGCGCTGATTTTGCTTCAAACAGAAAAATTGAAATTGACGGAACTGCATATTTTAAAGTTAAAAAAGACAAACAACATCCTTTCCAGGTTTTGTGCGATGAAACAACCACAACAGTATTAGGAACTTCATTTACCGTTAACGAAAGTGAAAACGAGCAAATAACGGTTGAATTATACGAAGGAAGCGTGCAGATGACTGTAAAAGGGAACACCCAAAAATGGATCCTGAAGCCCGGGGAGAAATTTACTTACGGAAACCAAACGGCATCAGTTATCGAATTCAATCGTTTTGTAGATTTTGACAACAAAAAACTGAGTGATGTCAGTCTGTACATTGAAGAAAATTATGGTTATAAAGTCAATATTCCGTCAGAAAACCAGAATCAGAAAATGACAATCCGCATCAATAAAAAAGAAGATTTAAAAATAATTGTACAATTAATAGCAGAAATGTATAACCTAAATTTCGAAATAAATGAAGATTTAAAGCAGATTACTTTTCAATAGAAAAGAAAAAAGGATGTAAGCCGCGAAACTCCACATCCTCCTAATATTCAGGATAACACGAGGTTATTCCATTTAATAATATTCAAAAATACAAAATTTCATGAAGCATATAATTTCAGCATGCTTTTTTTTATTCAGTCTGTGTATGTCTGCCCAAAACGTTGCCGTGATGGTAGATCAGAACCTAACTTTAAAAGACTTATTTAAACAAATTGAAACTCAAACCGATTATAAATTTGCGTTTACAGATCAGATTAATATCAATCAAAAGTATTTTACCAAAAAAAGTACGTTTAAGCAAATCGAAATTGAGAAGCTTATCTCTGAATTAAACAAAATCTCATCGGTTCAATTTTCTATTGTTGGCAGTAATATTTTTGTGAAACAGAAATCGCAATCTCAGAAGACGAGCAAAAAAAAAAGCACGTTAAAAGGACAAGTTTTTGATAATGAAAAACAACCTGTTATTGGTGCAAATGTGTTTATTAAAGAACTGGCAACTGGCGCCGTTACAGATATTAACGGAAAATATGCTCTCGAAATTCCAAACGGCAATTATACGGTTGCCATTAGCTATGTTGGATTCAAAAACCAGGAAAAAAACATTACTGTTTCTGATGATGTAACGATCAATTTCAATATAGATTCCGACAGTCAGCAATTGGGAGAAGTAATTGTAATGAATAATAAAGCGGTGGATGTTAAAGCTACACAAATGAGCGTTAACAAACTTTCGATGCAGGAAATAAAAAAAATCCCTGTTGCCATGGGTGAACCCGATCCTTTAAAATCGATACTGACTTTGCCGGGAGTTACCAACGCCGGAGAAGCTTCTTCAGGATTTAATGTTCGCGGGGGTGCCGCAGACCAGAATTTGATTCTTTTGGACGGAGCGCCAGTATATGCCGATTCTCATATGTTTGGTTTTTTCTCCATCTTTAATGCAGATGTTGTGAGTGGTTTAGATCTGTATAAAGGAGGAATTCCGTCCAAATTTGGAGGAAGGGTTTCTTCTGTTTTAGATGTCACACAGCAAACCGGAGATTTTAACGAATATAAAGTAAATGGGGGAATCGGAATTATCTCAAGCAGACTTTTAGTACAGGGCCCAATCCAGAAAGATAAAAGTTCGTTTATCCTTTCTGGCAGGACTTCTTATGCACATTTGTTCCTGAAACTTGCAGATAATAATAACTCTGCCATGTTTTATGATTTGAATGCTAAATTAAACTATCGCTTTGATGCTAATAATACGCTGGCTTTTTCGGGTTACTTCGGAAATGATGTTTTTGACATTAACGACCGATTTGCAAGTACTTATGGTAGTACAATGGGAATTTTAAGCTGGAAACATAAATTCTCTGATCAGTTAAATTCTAATTTATCAGCTTTTTACAGTGATTACAGATTTAATCTGGAAATTCCGATTGAAAGTTTTAAATGGGAGAGTAACATCAGCAGTTATGGCCTGAAGTACAACTGGAATTATCAACCGTCTGAAAAGTTTAAAATCAATTACGGAATCGACGGCTTGTACTATAATTTCAATCCCGGAGTGGTACAGCCCACAAAATCAGATTCTCAGTTTAACTATACACAGCTGGATAAAAAATATGCACTTGAAACCTCTGCTTTTGTAGATTTTGAAAATCAGATTACAGAAAAACTAACGTTTCGTTATGGTCTTCGATACAGCACATTTTTCCGTTTAGGATCAGAAGAAATCACTACGTATGAAAATGGTCAGTCTGTGGTTTACAATCCGCTTTATAAAATTTATGAAGAAGGAACACCAACCGGAACCGTCTCTTATAAAAAAGGAAGCGCCATTAGTACTTTCAATAATTTTGAACCTAGGGCAGCTTTATCTTTTGCTTTTAATGACAATACTTCTGTCAAAGCAAGTTACAACAGAATGGCGCAGTACATTCATATTCTGTCGAATACCCAATCGCCACTGCCGATGAGCATCTGGACACCAAGCGGACCGTTTACCAAACCTCAGCTTCTGGATCAGTATGCAATGGGTTATTTTAAAAATTTCCGTGACGGCGATTATTCTCTCGAAACAGAATTATTTTATAAAAAGGTACAAAATCGTATTGATTATATTGACGGGGCTGATGTCCTGGCTAACAATAATATTGAGCAGGTTATTTTAAACGGTAAAGCCCGATCTTACGGACTGGAATTATTATTTAGAAAAAACACCGGAAGATTTACAGGATGGGTTTCGTACACTTTATCGCGTGCCGAACAAAAAACAGCCGGAAGAACAGCAGAAGAACCGGGAATTGCAAATGGTGACTGGTATTTATCGGGATACGATAAACTGCACAATCTAAGTATTGTAGGAAGTTATGAACTGAATCCGAAATGGTCTTTTAATGGCAATTTTACCTTGCAGTCTGGTCAGCCGGTGACATATCCGAATGGGTATTATGAAATTGGAGGCATTCACGTTCCGAATTATTCTTTGCGAAATGAAAACAGGTTACCGCTTTTCCACCATTTGGATCTTGCGGCAACTTATACGCCAAAACCCGATAAAAAGAAAGGCTGGCAAAGTTACTGGGTATTTAGTCTTTACAATGTGTACAATAGAAAAAATGCAGCTTCTATGAGTTTTACAACAAATGAAGATACCGGAGCAAATGAAAGCAGGCGACTTTCTATTTTCGGAATTGTACCTGGAGTTTCTTATAATTTTAAATTTTAATGCTATGAATGAATTGAAAAAATATACGATAATGAAAAAAGGACTGGCATTAATAACTCTTCTTTTTGTTTTCTCTTTTGCTTCCTGCGAAGATGTTGTCAATCTGGATCTCGAAACCGGCGAAACAAAATTGGTAATCGATGCTGAAATTTTATGGAAGAAAGGAACTGCCGGAAATGAACAAACGATAAAAATTAGCGAAACTGCGTCTTACTACAGCGGCTCCACGCCAAAAGTTTCGGGCGCACAAGTACGCGTTGAAAACAGCAGCGGTGAGGTCTTTACATTTAATGAAACCGAAGCGGGAGTGTATAAATGCACAAATTTTATTCCTGTAATTAATATGGATTATACCTTATTTGTTGATGTCAAAGGACAAAGTTTTACCGCAAAAGAAAAACTGACTTCGGGAAGTGCGATCAATCAAATTGAGCAAAAAATTGTTCCTGATTTTGGTGGGGAAGATATCATCGAACTGACTTTTTATTATAACGATCCAGCCGATCAGACCAATTTTTATGTAACAGATTATCAGTCTTCATTTTTAATTTACCCGCAATATGAAATTACAGATGACGAGTTTTATAACGGAAACGAAATAAGCACCCGATTTTCTAATGAAGATATGAAAGCCGGAGATGTTTTGAATATTACACATCGTGGGGTTTCTAAAAATTACTTTAATTACATGAAATTAATTTTGGAAGCTTCGAGCTCTAATCCATTTTCTGTACCGCCAGGAAATATCAGAGGAAATATTATAAATACTTCTGACGCCAATAATTTCGCTTTAGGCTATTTCAGACTTTGTGAGACCGATCAGATTTCTTACACGGTGAAGTAGAAATTACTTTTCTAATAAAAAATAACCCTTAAATATAAAAATTTAAGGGTTATTTGTTTTGAAGTTATTACTTGTATTCTTTCCTTTCTGTGCGTACCTAAAAGACGGAAATAGAATAAAAATTGGAATTTAGTTAAAAGTATAATTCCTAATTTAGATTTGTGAATAATTTATATTCGTAAAGATTAATATATTTGCGATGAGGAGCTACTTACTAAAATTCCTCGTTCCTAGGAACAAGATTGTACAAAAAGAATACGTGTAATTACTACTCTAAATTTTAAAATAAGTTTATGATGAAAATAAATTATAAAATTCAATTTTGCCTGCTCGCAATTTGTTTGTTCTTTATTGGTTTAGGAATTTTCCAGACTTTACAAGAAGGACTAAAATCTGGAATAGAGCTTTTTGGCAAATCTCTCATTTTATTCCCTTGGTAACCGGAGCTATAATTTTTGGAAATAATTTATACTCCAGGAAAGCACACTTTAAAAATTAAAAGATTAATTTGAAATTTCCTCTCCAATCAATCCCAAAAGTTTACCATACGTAATCGCTGCTTTATGGACCTGAACTGTCCAGTCTTCTGCGGCATTATCATCGGCTCCGTCAGAAATGTATTTTAAACTTAAAAAAGGAATATTTTCTTTCATGGCAATCATCGCTAAGGCGTAGGCTTCCATATCTACAACATTATACTCGTCTGAACAATGTCCCATTTCGAAGTTGTCACCTGTTCCGCAGATTCCTTCCTGTAAATTATCCATTAGCAAACCATATTCCAAAACCGGAGGCAAACCGGAAAGAGGTGTTTCATAATGCGCGAAACCCAAACCGCGGACATCCATATCTCTTTGTACAAATTTGGTGCAGCAAATTACGTCTCCTTTTTGAAAGCAGCTGCTTCCAGCTGACCCTAGATTTATAATGAGAGCAGGTTTTTTCTTCTGAATGGCTTTCGACAATTCGTAAGCGGCATTTACTTTTCCGATTCCGGTAAACAAAACATTTTGTTCTTTAAAAACTTCTGCTGCCTCAGATTCTAGTGCAAAACAGAATAATATATTTTCAACAGCAAAAGAGGCTGTCTGGTTAATTTGTATCATGCGTATTTTATTTCGGTACAAAAATACGGTTAAAAATTTATGAAGTTGCAACCTAAAAATAAAATCAAAAAAACACGTTAAATTCTGCTTTCTATGATAGATTTTATTTTAGAAAAAATACTTTTGTCAGAACCAATAAAACAAAGAATTTCAATCCTTAAAAACAGAAAGAGAAAACTGCATGGATAATGAAAAATTTATTTTCTGCCTGGAAGGGGTTAAAGATGTAGACGATCAAAGACCAACGCATGTTGTAAAATGCCTCGAAGAACTGGCTTTTGACCAGGGTATTTCGAGTATTCATAAAACCTGTGATACAATTGAAGGTTTAGAAGAAAGCTTAAACATTTTACTTTATGAAGATCATAATTTTAAGGATTATGAAATCATTTATCTGGCCATGCCCGGACAGGAAAACAATATTTGTCTTCACGATTATTATTACAGCATCGAAGAAATTGCCGAATTGTTTGAAGGAAAAATGAAAGGCAAAATCATTCATTTTGCTAATCTTAAGGTTTTGGATTTAAACGAAGAAGAAGCACAATATTTTCTGGACATAACCGGTGCGCGGGCAATTTCCGGTTACGGATCGACGTATAATAAAATTGCAAGCTGCAGTACAATTGACAAGGCTTTTTTTAGTCTTTATCAGGAAAATGACAATCTAATTGAAGTGGTGGAAGATTTATATCTCAAACATTACAATTTGTGCAAACTACTGGATTTCAGGCTATATTATTAGAGATGAAAACGAAACCGGCAGAAAAAATAAAGACCTACAGCCCAACAGGATTTCGGGAGAAGTTTCTGGGAGAAGACAATCCCATTCACTTGCTTTTTAAATCGGATTCTGATCATTTTTTCTGTCTCGAAATTGAAGAAGTAATGAAAATGCAGCATCCTGTGCCGCCTTCTAAACATTCCTGCCATACCTTAATTTTTATTTCTTCGGGGAAACACACCATGAAGCTGGGATATCAGGAATATGTCACTACAGATAATGAAATAATTATGATACCGGCGGGTCAGATTTTTTCTCTGGATAATGTCAACAATATACATAAAGGCTACATTTGCCAGTTTCACCCTGATATTTTGATTCGAAAATATGGCAGCCGTGAATTGCTTAATGATTTTGATTTTTTGAAAATTTCCGGAAATCCTAAAATTACTCTGACTTCAAAAGATGTTATTGCTGTTACAAATATATTAGAACGTTTAAGAAAAGAATATTCTGAAACAGAGATTGCCGATTTGAATATTGTGCAGTCCTATCTCATTACCTTGTTTTATGAAATGAATAAAAACGCCGTTAAAACTTCTAAAGGTATTTCGGCTTCTGAAATGATTACCTCTAAATTCAAGGAGCTGATTCATGAAAATATAAAAACCCAGCATCAGGTCAATTATTATTCTTCGCAATTGAGGGTAACACCAAATCATCTCAACAAATGTGTTAAAACGGTAACAGGAAAATCGGCCGTAAAATGGATTGACGAAAACATATTATTAGAAGCCAAATATTTACTGTTTCAAACCACACTTTCTGTAGGCGAAATTGCAACGCAGGTAGGCTTTGATGACCAATCTTATTTTAGCCGGTTTTTTAAAAAGGCCGAAGGAATTTCTCCCATTCGATACAGAAAAATGATTGATAAGTCCTAATTATTGATTATAGAATCCTAACAAATATGGACCCGTTTTTCAGAAATTTGCGTGCTCAAAATGCAAATTATGATTTATGTTTTTAAAACTTCCGTTGATAATCAGTCCAAATTCGAATCGGCTTCTGTGCTGTTGAACCAATTACTTCCCGATTCTGTCTGGAATTTCGATCTTGAAGATTGTGATAATATTTTAAGAGTAGACAGCGAACTGAATGTTTCAGCTTTACTTCAAAACAATACTATTTTCGATTGTACCGAATTGGAATAAACCTTTACACGCCTTTTTTTTAAATTTATGGAATCCAAATTATACCAAAACCGAAGTTTTGAAACGATCGATTATTCGGATCAGAGTTTAGCCAATACCGAATTTGTTAACTGCGAATTTATTAATTGCAATTTTTCTAAAAGCGATTTAAGCAACAATGATTTTCTGGATTGTACTTTTAAAAATTGCAATCTTTCGTTGACGACTTTACGCAATACCGGATTGAAAAACATCAAATTCATTGGATGTAAATTAATGGGACTTGATTTTAGTGGGTGCAATAGTTTTTTATTTTCAATGAATTTTGAAGACTGTATTTTAGATTATTCAACTTTCATTTATAAAAAATTAAAGAAAACAAACTTTACAGATTGTTCACTAAAAGAAACTGACTTCTCTAATACCGATTTGTCTCTGGCGGTTTTTAAAAGCTGCGATCTTTCCGGCGCCACTTTCGTGGAAGCTATTCTGGAGAAAACCGATTTTAGAACCTCAGCAAATTATTCCTTTGATCCTTCAGAAAACAAGATTAAAGGAACTAAAGTTTCGCATACGGCGCTTGCGGGACTGCTTCAAAAATTTGATCTCTCGATTGAATAAGACAGCAACAGACAATTAAAAAAAAAAGAGGGATACAATAAAGTGTATCCCTCTTTTAGAATTAACCAACCATGATTATTTTTTATTGTCTCCACAAAGGATCTCCTACTTGTCTGTCTTTTAAAGTTTGATTTCCAAGTGTGAAATTTCCTGTCGCCGCACTTGAAAATTGAGGATCCAGTAAAGTCGCAGAAGTGTCAGTTCTATTATTACTTCCTGCAAGCTGCAAACCAGGCGAATTGAAATTATTATTATTTGAGAACGTCGGGGCAGCTGTTGCAGTTGAGTTAGTATAAACTGCTGATCCAACCGCGAACAATGTATTACGTACTGTTGATGCATTTGAAAGAAAACGTACGTATAAAATTCTACTTGCAGCTGGCAATGTAGGAGCATATATTGTACAGGCATCAATTAACACAGTACTCGTTAAACTTCCACCTGATAATGTCGCAGCAGCATCTAAACGGATAAAATCACGAGATGAACAAGTGTCAAATGTACTTTTTGTTAAGCTTACATTTGCAACATACGTAGTTCTGAAGTCGATAAAATCTGCTCCGGATGCTGTATTCACATTTTTAATAATACTATTATCGACTGTGAACGATTTTAATCTTGCCAATGCATTTCCATACATTAACTGAGAAGGAAAATCATGAACTTTACAATTGCTAATTAAAACATCTCCTAATTGTGTTGGAGCCGCAGTACTAATTGCAATTGCACCACCAGTTAAACCTGATCCGCTTAAATCCAGATCTATTAAAGAAAAATTAACCACTTCACTTGGACTAGCCGGATTGTTAGCAAGAGTGAAATTAACTTTCAGTTTTGATTTCTCAGCGGTTTTCAAACCTCTTAGCGTTAAGGTTTTGTTTATCGCTATTAATCCTGTCTGAGCTGTGTAATCACCAGGCATAAAAACTAAGACAGATCCAGAAGGCGCATCAGTAATTTTTTGGAATATATCATCAGTTGTTTTAACCAATATTCCAGTTCCTATGTCAATGCCTGTAGTAAATGTTACAACACCTCTTTTCTTGACTCCGTTTAATAAAGTAGCAGTGTATGCAGTTTCTCCGGTAAGACCTGTTACGATAGCTACACCAGCTGTTTTTTCTGCGGGAGTTATTTCGTGAACAATATTTCCTGGCATTACAGAAATTTGAGTAACTGAACTATTAGGAACCCATCTTAAAGTAACTTGTTTTGCATCAATATCTACGGGTTGTACAGTAGAAAATAATTGCTCAGATAGAGTTGTTGCAGTTATAACCGACCATTTTGAATCTTCTAACCCTGAACCATTTACAGCTTTTACCCTTATAGAATAAACGGTTTCTCCTTCCAAAGGAACCTGAATAGGCAACTGCGCGGCTGTAACCTGCAAAGTCTTGTAAATAGTTTTAAACTCAGGATCATCGGCACTAAATTCTACTACATAATGATCTGCATTTTCATCTGTTTTAACTGTCCATGTTAATTCGACTGTGGTCTGATTTCGAATTGTGGATTTCAGACTAATTGGAGAAAATTCTCGGCTATTTCCTATTCCGTCTAACAACCCTTCATTATAACTTTCGCAGCTGGAAATTCCAATCGCAAGTACTAAAATGGCTATTAATCCTTTAAATATATATTTTGTTTTCATCATAATAACGTTTTATTTTTTTAAGATCTAATAACCAAAATCATTCTTTAACTGACCGTTACTTCCATCAATAAACACCTGCCAGATTGGCCAGTATTGTCTGTTATCCGGATTAACTCCCGGTTTATACAATGAATTTATCTTAGCATCTGCTGCTGTTCCGGTCCATGTCCAGACAGCGGAGGAATAACCGGTTCCCGGATTTATACTTTCTCCTCTGTTTAATCCGTAAATATCAAGTGATACATTATCTGCTTTAAATTTATAGTACAACGTTGTCGGTACATCTGCATATTCGCCTGAGCGGGTAGATAAGTTGGCCATTTTAACTTTGGCTTCGTCTAATTTTGCTTTTAATAAATTCCAGCGAATTAAGTTTTGTTTACGCTCCATCTCACCGGTAAATTCATATTTATTTTCATTAACAAGGGCATTAAGCATGGCTTCCTTACTGGTAAGAGCATCTACATATGCATCTACTTTAACAGCATGGGCAGCCGCAGGAAATGATCTTCTGCGAATTTCTTTTAAATAAGGAGCCGCTGCACCCGGACCTTCTAATTCATTTGCTGTTTCAGCAGCGATAAGAAGAACTTCGGCATAACGCATGTACATTTTATTAACTCCATCATCATTAGTAGAAGTTACATAACGTTTCATCCATTCGTAACGATATTTACCAAAATACCATGTATCTAATGTACCCACTTCCTGTTTTGCAATATTATTAACGGCAGCACCATATTTATAAGGTACGCAGGTAACATCACGACGGGTATCAGCCTGATCATAGTCATAGAAAACAAATGGCAACGGCCCTGCTACACCACCACGGTTTGCTCCATTTGCCTGAAACTGATCCTGAGCAGCGGTATGTTTTACTGCGAAAGTAAACAGCATTCTGCCACGTCCGTCAGCAAAAGGAAGTTCCCAAAGAGATTCTCCTCCTGCAGTAGTATTTTCTTCATTGTATTTTCTCCATAACCCTTCAAAAGTGGTCTCTAAATGTGCCGTTCCACTCTGAATTACTTCACGTGATTCTTTCAATGCCAGTGCATACATATTAGCAATTGAAAGTTCCGGATCCGAACTTCTTCTTACTCCGTCAGGATATTGCTGATACCCACTTGCGACCATTGCTAATCGTGCTCTGAAAGCCTTAACAAATGCTTTATTTACATGTTCCACAATACTTGTGTAAGCGGTTTGATTAGGCCACGCAACCAATGTTGATGCCTCTCCTAAATCTGCAATTAATTGTTTATAAATCACATCTCTGCTTGATTTAGGTAAATACAAGGTCGCTGTAGCAATCGGTTCAAAACGAGCCGGTACATCTCCCCAGGCTTTAAGCAAATCAGCGTAATAAATCGCTCTCAGTGTTAAGGCTTCCCCTAACAATTGTCCCATTTCTGTTCCTGGAGCAGGATTTCCGTACTGACGTATTCCTTTAATACAAACATTTGCACGCTCAATACCAGAGAACATCATAGAATACGCATTATTCGTAGTATTCATTTCTGTATTTCCAGGCTTTGCATCGTAAACAGATAAATCTGCTTTATCTCCTGCCGTTTGAGAGGCATTATACCATTCTACATCGGTATTTAGTCCGTAATAAGGCAAAAATCTTCCTCTGTAAGAGTTTGTCTCGGCAAAGGGTACTTTTATTCCGTCAATAGCTCCTTTTGCAAGTCCGGGTTCAGAAAAGATCAAAGCCGGATCTAATGTTGATGGTGCTTCTGTATCTAAATAATCGTCTTCAAATTGCTGGCAAGAATTAAATAAAGCCGCAATAATCAATCCCGCTATTATTATTTTATGTTTCATTGTGTAATAATTTAAAATTAGAAATTAAGATTCATCCCAAAAACCATTTGTCTGCTTCTTGGATAAGGACTTGAATCTACCCCTGGTGTAAGTGGGTTTTTTCTTCTTGTTGAAACTTCCGGATCAGAACCCGAATAGTTAGTCCAAACAAAAACATTGCTTGCTGTCAAATAAAATCTCAATTTAGAAACTCCAAGTTTAGATGTAAACATCTCAGGGGCGGTATAACCTAATGTTAAAGTATTTAATCTTAAAAATGATGCATCTTCAACTGCCCAATCTGTAAATATTGCACTTCTCATGTAAGGAGACCACATTGTAGTATTAGCGTTAAGAGCTGTTAATGCATTTGGCTCTGTTACTAACTGACCTGAAACCGGATCCAGATTGGTCCATCTTTTTCCGTCAGCCATTGTCGAATTCAGGTTTTTGTACTGCCCTGAAGCGGTCGCTGTAGAAAATTCAATTTTATCGGCATTGTATACATCATTTCCGATACTCCAGTTAAAAGCAGCCATTAAGTCAAATCCATAAGCATTTCCGTTAATTACAAAACCACCTGAACTTTTAGGATTTACATTACCTATAACCGTTTTATCGGTTAGGTCTACTTTACCATCTCCATTCACATCTTTCAATTTCATATCTCCCGGTTTAAGAGAGCTTCCGTCACCAACCAAAGTTGTCGCAGCATTCACTACTCCGCTTTTCAATACATATTTTCCTCCAACATAATCAAAGTCTGAAACTTCGTATCTTCCATCATTTTTATAACCATACATTGTTCCTAGTGAAGAACCGACCTCTATTAAATAATCATCTCCAATTTGCGAAGAAGCCCAACCTGTGGAAGCTCCGAAATTGTTCATTACGCCTAATGAATTGATACGGTTTTTATTTATTCCCATATTGAAAGAAAAATTCAATCCGTATTTGGCTTTCTCAATCGCTACAACATTTATTGTAGCCTCGAAACCTGTATTTTGTGTTTCTCCCATATTACGGTATTGAAAGTCGTAACCTGATCCTGCAACCGGGAAATTAATTAACAGATCGCTGGTGATATTTTTATACACATCAAAATTACCGCTTAAACGATTTTTGAAAAATCCAAAATCCAAACCAACATTTTGTGTAACTGTGGTTTCCCATTTCAAGTCTGGATTTGGCATTGTTTTGGAAGGTGCCCAAATACTGGTAACGCCATTAATCCAGGTTGTTGCCGTAGATTGAAAAATCTGAACCTGCTGCCCCACAGGAATGTTATTATTTCCTGCCTCCCCATAACTGGCTCTTACTTTTAAAAGATCAATCCAGGATTTATTTTTCAGAAAACTTTCTTCCGAAATTTTCCATCCCGCAGCAAAAGCCGGAAAGTATCCCCAACGGTTCTGATTTAAAAATTTACTGGATCCGTCTGCACGAAACGTAGCTGATAACAGATAACGGTTTTTATAGTCATAATTAGCACGTCCAAAAAACGATAATAATCTGTCGTCAGGGCTGAAGTAGTTGTCTATCGATTGTGGCGTTCCTTGTGTTGTCAGCGTTTTTGCTTTTTCAAAATCAAAAAACGTAGGATATCCATGAATTGTATTGGTTACCGTATTGGAGTTATATGAAATGCTTTCCTCTCCAAGAAGAGCTGTCAAGTGATGACTTTCTCCCATGAACTTTTTGAAATCATAGTTTAACGTATTGGCATTTCTAAAACGTCTCTCTTTACCGTCTGACATAATCATCGCAGGCATACCTTGCAACGGACCAACCGGAGCATTTGCAATATAATAAGTTGTTAATCCGTAGAAGCGATAATCTAAAGTGTTAAAATTATCCAGACCTAAATCTACCTTCAATTTTAAATTATCTACAATTTCCCATCCAAAACTTCCTAACATATTAAAGTTCTTACGAAATTGCTGACGCTCATTATCATACACCGATCTAAAAGGGTTTACCAAGACATCTGAACCATCACCGGAAACATCCTCAGAAGTCAAACCTGCTACCGGAAGCGGTGCATAACCTACAATAGTACGCATACGTGAGTCTGCTGAAGATTTTTCATTTTGTTCGTTTACTCCTCCGCCATCAATTTCTGTATCTGAATAACGTACAGTAAAACCAACATCAATCTTATCATTTAATTTACTTTTTAAAGCCAGGGAAAGGTTATTTCTTTTATAATTTGAACCAATCATAATGGCTTTTTCATCATAATGAGCGTAATTAAAATTATAATTAAGCTTATCTGTTCCGCCTCTGATTCCTAAATCACGGCTTTGAACTTCTCCTGTACGCCCGAAAATCTGCTTTTGCCAATTATCTCCTTTTAAACCTTTGTAGAGATCCTGATCCTGCCAGTTTCCAAAGTATTTCGTATATGAAGCCGGATCAGAAGGCACTTTTGTTCCCGTTTGAGAAAGCAGTGCATATTCATATTGCCATTTAGTATAATCTTCAGGAGACAGCACATCAATCGGATTGGCCATGGTTTTCATACCATAAAACATATTGAAGTTAACGGCAATCTTTCCGTCTTTTCCACTTTTTGTTGTAATAAGAATTACACCATTTGCACCACGCGATCCATATATTGCAGTTGAAGCAGCATCTTTTAAAACAGTCATAGAATCGATATCTGAAGAAGATATATCGTTCATGCTGTTGATCGGAAATCCATCCACGATAATTAGAGGTGAAGCATCCTGAGTTAGAGAACCTCCTCCACGAACTCTGATTCTGATATCAGCATCTGGAGAACCTTCTGAAGAAGTTACCTGTACCCCTGCAATTCTCCCTGTTAAAGCTTCTGCTACATTTGCAACAGGTACTTTTTTCAGATCGGTTCCTGAAATGGTAGAAACAGCACCTGTTAAATCAGATTTTTTAGAAGTTCCATAACCAATTACAACCACTTCATTTAAATTATTAGAATCCTCAGACATTGTAGCATTTACTTTCGTTTTTCCATCTGCAGCAACATCAATACTTTTAAATCCTATAAAAGAAAAACTTAATGTAGCTTTTGGATTGGTTAATTTAAGTTTATAATGCCCGTCAAAATCTGTAGAGGTTCCATTCTTCGTCCCTTTCTCCAGGACGTTTACTCCAGGCAGAGAAAGTCCCGCAGCATCTTTCACGGTACCTTCTATGGTTGTGCCTTGGGCGTGTACCTGAATACCGATCAATAAGCAGAGTAAGAAAACAAGTTTAAAGCAAAAATTTGCTCCTTTGTTTAATAGTTCTTTAAAATTCATGGTTGATTGTTTAAGTTATTAAAAGTCGTTTAGTTTAGTTTAAGTGGTTTTTGTGGTTACATCTAAATCTGCCGTAATTATTATTGAGGTTTTTTATTTAACAGTAAAATTTTTATTACCGCAAATAAGCAGTTAATAAAGGAGAATTTCGTTCTGTTTACTTAATCGATTGCGAAGACTTAAAATAAAGTTGTAATCGATTACACAAACATAGATATTTTTTTGAAATGAAAAATAAAAATTCACAAAAATTTCCCAAATAAAATTATATATCAAAAAAATAATGACTTTTTTATATAAGATATATAATTTTTAGGAACATAAAATATTAAATATATTATTAGGAATTGGGTATTTCATTTGTTTTTTATAAAAAAAACAATCGATTACATCTTAATTCGTTGCAATATTATTAGGTGTTATTTTTACACTTAAAAAGTTAAAAACCTCTTAAAAAAATTTTCAATTTTGATTTTCAAATAAAAAAATTTAAAAAGAATTTACTTATAAAGGATGACTCACTATCAAAGAAAAGGTAATTTTGACTATAAGCAGTAGTAATGTTATGAAACAAAAAAGCCCTTAAACAAATGTTAAGGGCTTAAATATAGAATGTGGTCTCTTTTATGCAGGCTGGATCTGAATCTTTTTCTTATGCAATCGAATGAGTACAATGGTAATAATCATTCCGATAATTGACATCAGAACTCCGATTAAATTAGGAGAAGAATAACTGAACCCTGCCGCTAAAGGTAATCCTCCTAAAAAAGCACCTAAAGCATTCCCGATATTAAAACTTCCCTGAAGTGATGCAGAAGCAATCATCTCTGCTCCTTTTGCACTACGAATCATTAGCATCTGGATCGGCGCGATTACAGAAAATGATATTGCTCCGGTTAAGAAAGTCAGAAACAAAGAAACATATTGATTAAATGAGAAAAAATAGACCAAAATTAAATCGACAGACATAACCATTAATAAAGCAAGCGTAGTGGGGGCCGGTGAAAATCGGTCTGCAAGTTTTCCGCCTGTAAAATTACCAACAACCATTCCTAAACCTGCAAGGATCAGGATATACGATACATCTTCGGGAGAAAATTTTGACACATTAATTAGTAGAGGGGCTATATAACTAATCCAGGCAAACAATCCTCCAAAACCAATTGCGGTAATTCCGATAATAAGCCAGGCTTCTCTCTTCTTAAAAAACTGAAGCTGTGTTTTCATATTAACACTTTCGCCTTTTTCAAGGTTAGGCATCCATAAATAAATCGCTAATAAAGTAAAGAAACCAACCAATGCAATTAAAATAAATGTATAGCGCCAAACAAAATGGTGCCCAATATACGTTCCAATTGGGACGCCGATTAAATTAGCAATTGTTAAACCGGCAAACATTGTTGAAATTGCCTGAGCTTCTTTTCCTTTATCTGCCAAGCGGCTGGCAACCACCGCTCCTACGCCAAAGAATGCGCCATGTGGCAGCCCAGACAGAAATCTCGAAGCAAATAAAATATTATAATCCGGTGCAATAATAGACAAAGCATTAAAAACTGCAAGCATCAAAGCCAAAATTAAAAGCATTTTTTTAGGCGCGTAATTTCTCCCCGCAATTACCAGTAAAGGTGCACCAATAACCACACCCATTGCATAAGCCGAAATTAGATAACCCGCAACGGGTATCGTAACTTTCATATCTGAAGCAATGTCGGGCAACAGGCCCATCATTACAAATTCTGTAATGCCGATAGTTAGGCCCCCCAACGAGAGCGCAATAAGACTTTTTTTCATTTTATTAAATGTAGAAAGGAATGATTTCTACACTGCAAAATTAACACCGTTAATCGAATAAGAACTTGTATATTTGCGATATAAAATTGTATATTTAAGTTATGCCGAAGTTAAATCAGTTTCAAACGCTTGTCCTTGACGAATTCGAAGAAGAGAAATTTCACCTTCCTCCCCACACGCATACCTATTACGAAATCATCTACATCAAAAAAGGAAGCGGTATTCACCACTTAAACAACAACCTCTTACCTTACAAAGCCGGCGATCTATTTGTAATTTCACCAGATGACGAACATTATTTTGATATAAAGAAAAGTACACGGTTTGTATTTATAAAATTCACAGACAATTATTTCAACTCGCAACAAAATCTTACCTGCGACGAATATCTTATACATACGCCAGAGGTTTTTATGAGGGATAAAATATTAAAGGAAACCGTTTTAAAATTTGATGAACCCTGCAGGACTATTTTAAAAAACACAGTAGAAAACATTTCGGCGTATAATTGCAAAAATGATGTTTCTACATCTCCAATTATATTCCATCAAATTCTTTCTCTTTTTGGTTTAATTAAAGAGACGATTCGCGGAATGAACCTGCAGCTGAAATCGACTCATTTGGATAATGAACAAATTGCCAACTATATACATCAGAATATTTATCAGCCAAAGCTGGTTCAGGTAAAAGTTATTGCGGCAAATTTTAATATTGCCGAAAGTTATTTTAGTGCGTACTTCAAACGAACATTTAGTATAAGTTATCGCGAATATATTCATAATTTAAGAACAACATTAATCGAAAAAAGATTCCACAACAATCAACTGCCGATTAAACAGATTGCTTACGAATTTGGTTTTACCGATGAAAGTCATCTCACCAATTATTTTAAAAAACGTAAAAACATGAAACCCACCGATTATAAGAAACTGTAGTTAGCGAAATCATAAAAAGCAATTCCACGACGATTTTTTAGCTAAATTTGAAGTTGAAAAATTAATTCGGAAATCAAATTTCTTCACTATTTAAATTATTACAAATGAAAAAATCACTTATAGCACTGGCAACTGTTTTTACCTTATTATTTACTACTAATAATAGTATTGCGAATAACACAACAAAAACAACTGAAATTATAGAGGCGGGTCAGCTCCAGTCTGTGTATGATGCCTATTTTACCGTAAAAGATGCATTAATAAAAAGCGACAGCAAACTGACTTCAGCGAAAGCGGCAACTTTATTAACGGCTATTACTGCAGTAAAAATGGACAAACTAAAAAGTAACGAACATACCGTTTGGATGAAAGTGGTAAAAAAACTAACTGCCGATGCCAAAAGTATTTCGTCAACAACTGATCTAAAAAAGCAACGCGAGACTTTTAAGTCATTATCTAAAAACACATACGACTTGTTAAAAGTTTCAAATCCTGCGCAGCCAGTATACAAACAATACTGTCCAATGGCCGACGCTGACTGGTTAAGCAAAGAAAAAGCGGTTAAAAATCCTTATTATGGTTCTTCTATGCTGACTTGCGGAAACGTGGTCGAAACGATTAAATAAACATGAAGCTTTACATCAAAAATATGGTGTGCAGCCGATGCATAATGGTCGTGAAGTCTGAGTTTGAAAAGCTTGGACTTCCTGCTATTGCTGTTGAATTGGGCGAAGTTGAACTGGAATACGAAATTACAGAAAGTCAGAAAGATATTCTGCTTCAAAATCTTCAAAATTTAGGTTTTGATTTAATCGATGATAAAAAGACCAAGACGGTAGAAAGAATCAAGAATCTTATTGTCGATTTGGTACATCATAAAAACAATGATCTCAAAATTAACCTTTCAGAGTATCTCTCAGAAAACCTCAACCAGGATTATAATTCGTTAAGTAATTTATTTTCTGAAGTTGAAAATACAACAATAGAAAAATACTTTATTAGTCAGAAAATCGAAAAGGTAAAAGAATTACTGGTTTATAATGAGCATTCGTTAAGTGAAATTGCCGATATTTTAAATTACAGCAATGTGGCTCATTTGAGTAATCAGTTTAAGAAAATCACTGGCTTTACTCCTACTTCTTTCAAACAATCTAAAGATAAAATGCGTATTCAGTTGGAGAATCTCTGAGTTGATTTATAGCTACATTAAAAGATTTTTTTCACCCAGACTAGGCAGATTACAGCAGGTTTAATTTAATTTTATTAATTAATCTGCGTATATCTACCTAAATCTTTTTAAATCTGCGTGAAAAAAAATCTCAACGTTATTCGGGATTTTATAAATCTTACAAATCATTCTTAAAATTCTACAAACCGCCCTCATTAATACTTCGGAAATTTGCATTGTAATACTTAAATACTAGTACAATGACCCATTACTATATAATTTCCGGAATGTCCTGCAACGGGTGCCGCACCAAAGTGGAAAAAACTTTAAACTCAATAGAAGGTGTTCGGGCAGAAGTTACTTTAAATCCTCCGACTGCAGAAATCAAAATGGACAAACATGTCTCAACCGAGAAATTTCAGGAGGTTTTAAGTGCTGCAGGAAATTATACAATTGAGATGAAAACCGCCGCAAATTCAGGAGAAGCAAAATCCTGCTGTTCGTCCAAAAAAGAACATTCACATCACGATCCTAAAAAAACAACTGTTTTGCCCCAAAATGCAACAGGCGTTTTTTACTGTCCCATGCATTGTGAAGGCGACAAAACGTATGACAAACCAGGAGATTGTCCGGTTTGCGGAATGGATTTGGTTCCTCAGGTTGCCATTAGCAATATTCAATTTACATGTCCGATGCATCCTGAAATTATTTCCAACGAACCTGGCGACTGCCCGATTTGCGGAATGGATTTAGTCCCGATGCAGGCTTCTGATGAAGAAAACAAAACCTATTCTGATTTATGGAAAAAAATGAAAATCGCGGTCTTGTTCACACTTCCCATTTTTATTATTTCAATGTCAGAAATGATTCCGAATAATCCTTTATATAGTATAATGTCTGTTGAAAAATGGAATTGGGTTCTGTTCTTATTTTCACTTCCGGTTTTATTTTATACCGGATGGATGTTTTTTGTCCGCGCTTACAAATCGATTATTACCTGGAATTTAAACATGTTCACCCTAATCGGAATCGGCACCAGCGTTGCATTTTTATTCAGTATTGCCGGAATGTTTTTTCCGGATATTTTCCCGTCTGAGTTCAAGTCACATCACGGAACGATTCATTTGTATTTTGAAGCTGCGACAGTCATCATCACTTTGGTGTTGCTGGGACAATTGTTAGAAGCCAAAGCACACGGACAAACGAACGGAGCAATAAAAGAGTTATTGAAATTAGCTCCAACGGAAGCTACTTTAGTAGAAAACGGAGTGGATAAGGTAATTTCAATTCACAATATCAAAAAAGGCGATTTATTACGGGTAAAACCCGGAGAAAAAATTCCCGTTGACGGAAAGATAACTTCCGGTGAAAGCCATGTCGACGAGTCGATGATTACAGGAGAACCCATTCCGGTTGACAAAAAAATGGGCGATTCCGTTATTTCAGGGACTATAAACGGCACAAAATCCTTTGTAATGAAAGCCGAAAAGGTGGGTTCAGAAACCATGCTTTCGCAAATTATAGAAATGGTAAATAACGCGAGCCGATCCAGAGCACCAATCCAGAAACTGGCCGATCGGGTTTCTAAATATTTTGTACCAACGGTAGTTTTAATTTCGGTTTTGACTTTTGTTCTTTGGGCAAATTTTGGTCCGGAACCTGCTTATGTTTATGGATTAATCAATGCCATCGCCGTTTTAATTATCGCCTGTCCGTGCGCACTCGGATTAGCAACTCCAATGTCGGTTATGGTGGGTGTTGGCAAAGGTGCGCAGCATGGAATTTTAATTAAAAATGCCGAGGCGCTGGAAAACATGAACAAAATTGATGTGTTAATTACCGACAAAACCGGAACTATTACAGAAGGAAAACCGTCGGTTGAAAAAATACATGCGATTAATAACGATGAAGATTTTCTGCTTCAGAACATTGCTTCCTTAAATCAGCATAGTGAGCATCCTTTGGCAAAAGCCATTCTCGCTTTCGCGGAAGCAAAAAATATAAAAACCAAAGATGTCCAAGGTTTTGAAACCATTACGGGAAAAGGAGTTTTGGGAAACATAGAAAACAGAAAAATTGCTTTGGGAAATAAAAAATTAATGGATGAAATTGAAGCTTCGATCTCTCAAGATTTTGAAAATCAAGTAATCACCGAACAAAATTTAGGAAAAACAGTTTCATACATTGCAATAGACAAAACGGTTGTAGGATATGTAACGATTACAGATGCCATAAAAGAAAACAGTGCCCAAGCGATAAAAGATTTAATTGATCAGGGTGTTGAGGTAATTATGCTGACGGGCGATAATCATAATACTGCAAAAGCCGTTGCCGAACATTTGCATTTGAGTTCTTTTAAAGCCGATTGCCTGCCGGAAGATAAACTAAAAGAAATTGAACGCTTGCAGGCAGAAGGAAAAGTGGTCGCAATGGCGGGCGACGGCATTAATGATGCTCCGGCTTTAGCCCAATCTAATATTGGGATTGCGATGGGAACCGGAACAGATGTGGCTATCGAAAGTGCCAAAATTACTTTGGTAAAAGGCGATTTGAACGGAATTGTAAAAGCCAAAAACCTGAGTCATGCCGTTATGTCAAACATCAGACAAAATCTCTTTTTTGCTTTTATTTATAATATTTTGGGAGTTCCTGTTGCTGCCGGAATTCTGTATCCGTTTTTCGGCATTCTGCTTTCGCCGATGTTAGCCGCGGTCGCAATGAGTTTGAGTTCTGTATCGGTTATTGTGAATGCGCTGCGATTGAGAAATCTAAAATTGTAATTATCATGAAAATAAAAAATATCTTTATTATTTCTCTAATTGCTTTTCAGCTAAAAGCCCAAAAAGTGGTTCGTTACGATTTGTATGTTCGTGACACAATTGTCAGTTTTTCGGGGAAAGAAAAAAGGGCCATTGCAGTAAACGGACAAATTCCGATGCCAACCCTGAATTTTACCGAAGGAGATATGGCGGAAATTTACGTTCATAACCAATTAAAGAACGAAACCACTTCGATGCACTGGCACGGATTGTTTCTTCCTAATAAGGAAGACGGCGTTCCGTACCTGACCCAAATGCCGATTGAACCGGGAACGACTCATAAATATTCGTTCCCGATTATTCAAAACGGAACGTATTGGTACCACAGTCATTCTGGTTTGCAGGAACAAATTGGCTTGTACGGGCTTTTTATCATTAATAAGAAAAAAGATGACTCCACTATCCGAAAAGGAATCGATGATCTGCCGACAATTCCGGTTATTCTCAGCGAATGGTCGGATTTGAAACCAGAGAATATTCAGAGAATGCTTCATAATGCCAATGATTGGTTTGCCATAAAAAAAGGAACCACTCAAAGTTATGCCGAAGCGATAAAACAAAAACATTTTGCGACCAAAGTTACAAACGAATGGAAACGAATGAACGCGATGGACGTCAGCGATGTGTATTATGAGAAGTTTTTGTTGAATGGAAAAAACCAACAACAGCTTTCTAATTTTAAACCAGGTTCAAAAGTGCGTTTACGGATTGCCAACGGAGGTGCTTCAACCTATTTCTGGCTGACTTACGGCGGCGGAAAAATAACCGTTGTGGCCAGCGACGGAAATGATGTTGAACCTGTAGAAGTGGACCGTTTGATTATTGCCGTTTCTGAAACGTATGATGTTGTGGTCACGATTCCCGAAGACAATACATCTTTTGCTTTTCTGGCTACAGCCGAAGATCGAACGGGATCGGCATCTCTGTTTTTAGGAAACGGAGAAAAACAATCCATTCATCATCTTTCGAAATTAAAATATTTTGAAGGAATGAAAATGATGAACGACATGATGAAAATGAATGGCGAAATGAACGATATGGGCATGAATATGTCTTTTAATAAAATGGATATGAATGCCGTAATGTATCCTGAAATTTCTGGTGAAGATGAAAACGAAAAATCCATGATGACGGATCATTCTAATCATAATATAGAGCAAATGAAAATGCAAAGTTACAGCACAGAAACTCTGGAAATGGTCACTTTAAATTATGGAATGCTGAAATCGCCTTTTAAAACCAATCTTCCAAAAGACGCTCCGGTTAAAGAACTTCGTTTTGAGTTGTCTGGAAATATGAACCGTTATGTCTGGAGTCTGGACAATAAAGTGGTATCTGAAACCGATAAAATTTTAATTAAGAAAGGAGAAAACGTTCGCATCACCTTATATAATGGTTCGATGATGCGCCATCCAATGCATTTACACGGACACGATTTCAGAATTCTGAACGAACACGGTGATTATGCTCCTCTAAAAAATGTAATTGACATTATGCCAATGGAAACCGATACGATCGAATTTCAGGCAAATGCAGACGGTGACTGGTTTTTTCACTGTCATATTTTATATCACATGATGGCGGGAATGGGAAGAATTTTCAGTTATGAAAATTCAGCTCCAAATCCATTAATTCATCATCCGGAAATGGCTTTTAAAATGCTAAAAATGGACGATCGAATGTTTCATTTTATGGCAGAAAATGATTTTGCCACGAATGGAAATGATGGGGAAGCCATGTTCAGCAATACCAGATGGAGCATTGGAACCGAATGGCGTTTGGGTTACAATGACAAACATGGTTATGAAACGGAAACACATATTGGGAGATATATCGGTAAAAATCAGTGGTTGATGCCGTTCATCGGTTTTGACTGGCGTTACCGAAAAATGGGAATGGACGAACAGGAACAAAATCTTTTTGCTCAAAGCAATACCAAAGACAATCGCTCTGTTTTTAGCGCCGGACTGGAATATACTTTACCCATGTTGATTAAAGCGCAGGTTGAGGTTTATACCGATGGAAATGTTCGCTTGCAGTTTGAAAGAAAAGATATTCCGCTTTCAAGACGTTTGCGCATGAATTTAATGTGGAATACCGACAAAGAATATATGGCTGGTTTGAAATATATTGTGGCCAGAAACTTTGGCATCACAACGCATTATGACAGCGATATGGGAATTGGGTTTGGGGTGAACTTGAATTATTAACGTTTTCAAACAAATAAAAAATGTAATTTAATTCTTATATATTTGTAAAAAATCTATAATAATATGAAATTACTTTCTTTTACACTTTTTTTCTTTGCAGCAATATCCTATAGTCAAGAGAATAATGATTACACAAGACTTAGAGCTATAAACAGCAATACAATTGATTTTTATAATAGTGATGGTATTGATTTTTCTTCACAAACTTTTAATTATAAATTTTCAGAAAAAGATTTAAAAAAACTCTACAATAAATTTTCAATTAAAGAAAATGATATAAAAGAAAAGGATGATAGTTTATCGTTCAATAATAGTCATGTCATAAAATTTAAAAAAGTTTCCACTAATAATAATTTAGTTGGCTCTTACTATTTTGTAGAAAACAAAAATAAAACGATTACTGTATTTAGATTTAACAATTTTAATAAATCAGATAGGGAATTTGAAAGAAAATATATAAATAGAATACTTAATAATGAAATACCTAAAAGTGTATATGATCAAAATAAAATTGATAGTATAAATTTTGCAGGAAGAAAAATATACTTAGGAGGTAGTTGCTATTGGACAAACGTAAACACCATTCAATGCCCATATTACGGAGAAATGAATTGGTCAATACACAAAACATTAGAAAGTGCTAAATCTTCAATTGAAAATCAATTTGAGTTTACAAAAAATCAAAAAAAAGGAAAGGTAATTTCTGAAGAAGAAGTTGATGTAATATTTGAGGGTACAGAAACAAAAGCAACAAAAGTTATTTATGATTTTACAGGAATAACTTCTGCATTGGCAGGAATGTCTGGTAGCAAGAGCTTAACAATATATTATGTTGCAAATAAAGTAAGAGATAATTACGTAAGCTGCTGTATGAGTTTTTGGAATAATGATGAAAAAACAGAAAGCGGTCTTGCCCCCTTATTAGAAAAAGTAATGCAAATAAAGAAATGATTCTTTAATTGATGCTTATATTTTTAGCGAAAGGATATTCCGATTGCCAGACGTTTGCGAATGAATTTAATGTGGAATACTGACAAAGAATATGGCCGTTCTGCATATATTGTGGCCAGAAACTTTGGCATCACAACGCATTATGACATCGATATGGGAATTGGGTTTGGTGTTAATTTGAATTATTAAAAAACTTATACCATTAAATTTCGATAAAATATTACATAGAAGTCTTCAGAAAATTATATTGTCAAGGATATCAACTTTCAATTTGATGATGAACTAACAAGTATTAAAACAATTTCTCTCTATAGCGAAAAAGCACTTTTTAAGATTGTTGAAATAGCTAAAATTAATAACTGGCAAATTTTCGATATTTCTTTAGAACAAATGTTAAATTTAAAAAATCCTGCTTTAAATGGATTATAACAACCATCAAAGGTATGTTTCAAAAGTTATGAAAAATATATAGATTCTAAGAAAGCAGAAATTAATTAAGAAGAAGTATTATTACGGTCACTATTACCTCTAATGGAGTATTACAAAAACATTAACAATTTGTAAGAATCAGGTATAAGAAATACTGCTATATTTGACTCTCAAAAATAAATCAAACCTTCAAAAAACTAATAATGACAAAAGTAATCACTGCACTAACTGTTGCTTTATTTTCTATCGGCGTAAGCGCGCAGGAATCAAAGCCGGTAAAAAAAGAAAAAGCGAAAAGAGAATCCTGCTGCAAGAAAACAACTGATAAAAAGTCGTGTTGCGTTAAAATTAAATGAATTTTGTTTCGTCAAAAAGACTTCAGGAAATTGAGGTCTTTTTTTTACTTTAAATTGAAATCAAATTTCAATATTTTGCATTTTGTTGCATCTTTTAAGATCAATTTATAATACAAAATGAAATATACTGCAAAATAAATCAATGTAATTGCGTTTTTTAATATATTTATCATCAGATAATTATACCGAAAAACCACTTACCATGAAAAAAACTACTCTTCATTTTTTAAAAAATGCTGTATTGACTTGTCTACTTTTGAGTTTTTGTCAATTAAAAGCACAATGCATACAAGGCGCAGAATTTACTAAAACAACTCCCAAAAGAGATTTGAGAGGCGTGTTTCTGCCCTCTGTTTTTAATTTAACCTGGCCCACAAACAGACTGGCTTCTCCCGCTGTTCAGCAGGCAGAATTAATTACAATTCTGGACAATCTTCAGAACAATGGCTACAATACGGTTTTTCTGCAGGTTCGTCCGGCCAGTGATGCGCTTTATGTATCTGCTACAGAACCCTGGTCGTATTATTTGACTGGAACAGAAGGACTTGCTCCAAATCCGGTGTGGGATCCATTGGCTTTCGCCATTACAGAATCTCATAAAAGAGGATTAGACTTACATGCATGGATAAACCCTTACCGTGCCAAAAATGGTACGTACACGAATGCCCCAAATCATCCTGTAAATAAAAATCCATCTTGGGTAATTACAGCTGCCAATAATGCCAATTTAAAAATCTTAAACCCTGGTTTACCTGAAGTTCGCGATTATATTGTTTCTATAATTCAGGATATTGCCGTGCGATATGATGTGGACGGAATTCATTTTGATGATTATTTTTATCCAAGCGGTTCGATGGCTGCAGCTCCAAATAATCAGGATAGTCAGGCTTTCATTGATCATAACCCAAACGGACTGACTCTGGCAAACTGGAGAAGAGAAAACGGAAATATTCTGATTGCAATGGTTTACGATGCTGTTCAGGTTATTAATACCAATTTAAACAAAAATGTAGTTTTTGGAGTAAGTCCGTCCGGAATCTGGAAAAGTGGTGTACCAGCCGGCATAACAGGAGGATCTTCTTATAACGACTTATTTTACGATCCGATTGCCTGGCTGGACGCCGGAAAAGTAGATTATCTGGCACCGCAATTGTATTGGAAAATTACCGGAGCGCAGGATTATGTAAAGCTTTCGCAATGGTGGAATGACGAGATAAAAGCCAGAAACAAACAATTATATGTAAGTCAGGCATTTTATAAAATGGATGACGCGAATAACTGGTCCTCTACAGAATTACAAAATCAGACGATTCAAAACAGAGCTGCTACCATGAACGCAACTTTCGGACAGATTGCGTACAGTTATGCTTCTATCAAAACAAATTCAAAATCTATAAATACTAATTTAACCGCCGCAGAATACAAATTCAAATCCTTTGCTCCTCCTATTCCGGGCAAAGATCAAATTTGTCCCAATAAGCCGGCAAACATTCAGATTACTGGTACAACATTAACCTGGGAAACTCCGGTCGCCGCTGCTGATGGAGATTTACCGGTAAAATATGTAATCTATGCCTTTAACAATGCTGCAGAAGCGGTAACCAATAAAGATGATGGCTCAAAAATTATCGAAATAACAGCTGGGAATCAATTTACACTAACTCAGGATCAGGTTGATACTAAATTTATTGTGGTTACTTCATTAGATAAAAACAATAATGAAGCCGGAACTTACGATCCGAATTTAGGAAATGAAGATTTTGATTTTACGTCAAACAAATTATTTAAGGTTTATCCAAATCCTTTTAATGAAGTTTTTACAATTGAATTGGTAAAAGCTGAAGCTAACATTTCGCAAATCACGATATACGAAGCAAGCGGAAAGCAGGTATGGAATCAGGATTTTACAAACAATACTGATACGCAGCTAAACGTATCACCATTAAATCTATTAAGCGGAATTTATTTTGTTAAAGTTACTTTTGAAAATGGAAGCAGTGAAAGCTTTAAAATAATCAAAAAATAACACCTATTACTTTTCAATAAAACAGCCTCAGAAATTGGGGCTGTTTTTATTTTAAACGAACACTCCATTCAAAATCCATTTCAGAAACCTGAACACCTTGCTCATTGGTTCCGATAGATTTCATCCAGAATGTCTGGCCCTCGCCTGTCTCGATTGTTTTTTTTATAGCATCTGCAATCAAATGTCCGTCGTTACAAACGAAAGTAATTCTACCAGTCGCTTTTTTGGTAAAGTTTCCTTTGTTATTGGCAACCAACATTGATATTTTTTTTCCGCTTTGCTGAATCTGGGAAATAACCAAAGCTCCGGTTGCTAATTCAGCAGCCATTGCCTGCACCGCAAAATACATCGAGTTAAACGGATTCTGATTGATCCATCTGTGTTTTACTGTAACGGTGCAGCTACTTTCATTTATAGCTTTTACACGAACTCCACAAATAAATGCCGAAGGCAGTTTAAAAAACACGAATTTATTGAATTTGGATACAGAAAGTGCCATGTGATATATTTTTTATGTAAAAATACAAAAAAACTATGCACGCACAATAAATTCTTTGCATATCCTTTTCCGCTTAGTAAACACGGTATTTTACAATGATTTTCAATACTATATCAGATATTTAAGAATATGCTATTTGTTAATTTTATGTTAATATTTGGTACTATGCAAAACAAGATACTGTCTTTTAGATATATATTTGCATAAGAAATTACTATATACTTTTAATCATGGAAACAACAACACCACTCATCATGGAAAAAACATCAGAAAAGAATACAGCCGCATTTACTCATTTGAGTACTTTGAGCCAATATATTATTCCGTTTGGAAATTATATTTTGCCATTGGTAATCTGGACCAATTACAAAGACAAATCTGAATTTGCAAATCACCACGGAAAACAAGCTTTAAACTTTCAGTTAAGTATATTGCTTTACAGCTTAATTTTAGCACTTATTGCAATTCCGATTTTCATTACGGTTTTGCTGCAGAATCTTCCGATAGAAGCTGTTTTTAATGACGATTTTGTTATCAGAAATTTCAATTTTGAAGGAAACATTGGTCTGCTAAGTGTCGGATTAACAGCGGTAGTGCTTTTCGGGGTTTTAAAATTTGTTGAATTCTTTTTAGTAATCTACGCTTCGATAAAGGCTTCAAACGGAGAATTATACAAATATCCTATGACAATTCCTTTTATAAAATAACATTTTACCGAAGCCTGACATTGCTCAGTGTAACAAAGCTTAAAAGTTATAGTTCACGAGGGAAACCTCAAAAACGATCAATCATCAATCAATCATCATCAATCAAAAAACGAATTGTTCAATCAAAAAAAAACAAAATGAAATTATGAACATTGAAAACACAAAAGCACAGATGCGCAAAGGTGTTCTTGAGTTTTGCATCTTATCTGTATTAAAAGAAAAAGATGCCTACACCTCTGAAATATTGGACACGCTGAAAAACGCAAAATTACTAGTGGTAGAAGGAACTGTTTATCCGTTGTTAACCAGACTAAAAAATGACGGTTTACTTAACTATCGCTGGGAAGAATCAACCTCAGGACCCCCTCGAAAATACTATGGACTAACCGAGATAGGCCAAACCTTTTTAAACGAACTTAGCGGCACATGGACAGAATTGTCTGACGCTGTAAATCTAATCACCAATCAAAATCAATAAGTCATGAACAAAACAGTAAATATTAACTTAGGCGGTATGTTTTTTCACATCGATGAAGATGCATATTTAAAATTGACACGCTATTTTGACGCTATAAAGCGATCTCTTAACAACTCGTCCGGTCAGGATGAAATTATTAAAGATATTGAAATGCGTGTTTCTGAATTATTAACAGAAAAACAAAAAAGTGAAAAACATGTTGTTGGACTGAAAGATGTTGACGAAGTGATTGCTGTAATGGGACAACCTGAAGATTACCGAATTGAAGACGAAGAAAATTCTAACCAGTCTTTTAATGATTATACGGCAAGAAAACACAAAAAATTATACCGTGATAAAGAAAAAGGTATGATCGGTGGGGTTGCAACAGGTTTAGGACATTATTTCGGAATTGACGCTGTCTGGATCAAAATCATCTTTTTAATTTTTGTTTTTGCAGGTTTCGGGACCGGAATCCTGGCTTATTTTGTTCTTTGGATTGTAACTCCGGAAGCAGTTACCACTTCAGAAAAACTGGAAATGACGGGAGAACCGGTGACTATTTCTAACATTGAAAAAAAGGTTCGTGAAGAAATCGAGTCATTATCTGATAAATTTAAAAATGCAGATTATGACAAAATGGGAAACCAGGTAAAGTCGGGAGCTGGGAGAATAAGTAGTTCATTTGGAGACTTTGTAATGACCGTTTTTAAAATCTTTGCTAAGTTTTTAGGAGTAGTTTTAATCATGTCGGGAATCATAGTTTTGATCATGCTTTTGATCGGAGTCTTCACATTGGGAACTAATATTTTTATAGATTTTCCATGGCAGAACTTTATTGAAGCCGGCAACTTTACAGAATATCCAATCTGGTCATTTGGTTTATTAATGCTTTTTGCAGTCGGAATTCCGTTTTTTTTCCTGACTTTATTAGGATTCAAATTATTATCTCCAAACTTAAAACCAGTTGGAAATATTGCAAAATATACTTTATTAGCCGTTTGGATTATCGCTGTTGCAATTGCAATTAGTATCGGAATTAAACAGGCAACTGAAATTTCGCAGGAAAATAAAGTAGTACAAAAAGAAGTTGTTGCCATCAGACCTACAGATACATTATTTGTAAAATTCAGATACAACGATTATTACGCAAAAAGCCTGAATCATTACAGAGAATTTGAATTTGTACAGGATTCTGCAAACAACGAATTGATTTATTCTAATGATGTACGTTTACATGTTTTGCATACTGATGAAACGTCTCCTTATCTTCAGATTGAAAAAAGCGCAAGAGGGAATTCACTTTCTAATGCTAAAAAAAGAGCAGAAAAAATTAATTATAAGCTTCAGGTTACTGGAAATCACTTAATTTTGGATAACTTTTTCCTGACAGATGTAAAAAACAAGTTCAGAGGACAAGAAGTTGACATTTATTTGTACTTACCAGAGGGACAATTAATTAAAGCAGATTCTTCTGTTAGAGATTATTTTAACTATGATGATGACTTTTTTAATTTGAACCATGATGGTGATTACACCTATAAAGTAATCGGTTCAAAAGCCAAATGCTTAAACTGCCCGGTTGATGAAGAGGACGGCGAGAATAATGAGGAAATAAATACGATCGAAAATGATACTGTAAAAGAAGTATCTATTAAAATAAATGGAAAAGAAGTTCTAAACAGTAAAAAAACTTCTGGAAAGCTAACCACTGACAAAAACGGAGTAATCATTAAAATTAACTAAAACCATGATCAAAATAATCATTCATATTACGAAATTTATAGTTGCTACTGTTACTGCTTTATTATTTGCTTCCTGCAACTTCAATGTAAATGCTATTGAAGGAAGCGGAAATGTGACAACAGAAAAGAGAACTGTTTCTGGAGATTTTACAAATGTAAAAGTTAGCAACGCCATTGATTTGGTTATCGAACAAGCTGACACTAAGGAAATCATAGTGGAAGCTGACGATAATCTTCAGAAAGAAATTGTAACTAAAGTTGAAAACGGAACTCTTGTAATCAGCTGTAAATTCAGTTCTTTCAGAAATGTAACAATGAAAAAGGTAACGGTTAAAATGCCTGTCATTAATAAACTGGAAGCTTCGAGCGCATCCAGTATCGAAAGCAAAAATGTTATTGCAGGTCAGGATGTGGAATTGGAAACCTCTAGTGCAGCTACCATGAACCTGAACATTGAATCGGATAATATCGAAGCAAGATCCAGCAGCGGGAGTTCTATTACAATTGAAGGAAAATCTTTAAAAACATCTTTCAGAGCTTCCAGCGGTGCGAGTGTAAATGCCGGAAAATTATTAGCAAACGATATTGAAGCAGACGCATCAAGTGGAGGAAGTCTTGAAGTACACCCAATTTTAAGTCTGAAAGCCGGAGCGTCAAGCGGTGGAAGCATTAACTATAATAATGTTCCTAAAACAATTGAAAAAACCGCAAGTTCAGGAGGAAGTATCAACCAGGGTTAAATTTTCTAACTGTTAAATATAAACGAAATCATTCATCAAAAGTGGATGATTTTTTTATATTTGTCAAAATCAAATCTAGAATTAATGAAAAAAAGTACAGCGCTGCTCCTATTATTATTTGTTACAACATTTACTTTCGCTCAAAGAAGGGAAAAAATTAAAGGTTCTAAAGTTGTAACAACGTCAGTAAAAGAAGTTGGAAGTTTTGATGCCATTGAAGTCGATGATAATCTGGAAGTTTATTTGGAACAAGGAGAAAAGAACGAAATTAAAATCGAAGCCGATGATAATCTTCACGATATTATCGGAATGGATTTAAGAGAAAAAACCCTTCGATTATATACCAATAAAGAGTCTAGCATTTTCAAAAAGTTATCGGTTAAGGTTACTTACACCAAATCATTAAATAAGGTGATTACGAAAAATGAAGCAATTGTGTATGCGATTCAGGAATTACAATTGGATGACATTACTATGAATTGTGTTGATTTTTCTAAATTATTTTTGAATGTGAATGCTAAAAAATTTACCCTTATTGCCGATGATAAATCAAAAACAGAATTAAATCTGAAAGCTGAAGACGGAAGTTTGCAACTGAGTAAAAACGCAACGGTAAAAACATTGGTTTCTGCTATTAAATTTAAATGTGATTTATATCAAAAATCAACTGCTGCAATTGAAGGTATTGCAGAAAAAGCCACTATACGTTTAGATAATAATTCGGTTTTCACCGGAGCAAAATTTACGCTGAAAGATGCAAATGTTACAGCTGAGAATTATGCCGTTGGAACTATTCTTGCTGAAACAACGCTATCTTTAGCTCTTGGAGACAAAGCCGAACTTTCTCTTTTTGGAAACCCAACAATACAATTAACCCGTTTTTCTGAAGAAGCAAAATTGTTTAAGAAGGTTAAATAAGTTTTTGGTTTCAGGTTTCAGGTTTCAGTTTCAAGTTGAAATACTGAATATAACACCGGAAAGTCGCGAAGACGCAAAGACAACTTCAAAGAAAAAACTTGGCGATATTAATAAAAAAGTCCCGTTCAAACGAACGGGACTTTATATTTATAGAGACTTCAGATTAACCTGAAACCTGAAAAACCTGAAACCTGAAACAAAAACATTACTCTTTAGAAGCTAAATATCTTTCTGCATCTAATGCAGCCATACATCCTGTTCCGGCAGCAGTAATTGCCTGACGATATACGTGATCTGCAGCATCTCCTGCAACAAACACACCGCGAACATTTGTAAAAGATGTTCCGGGAGTATTTACGATATAACCTGTTTCATCTAATTTGATGTAATCTTTAAAGATATCTGTATTTGGTTTATGACCAATTGCTACGAAGAAACCTGTTGCAGGAATTTCGATTACGTCTCCGGTTGTTTTGTTTAATGCTTTAATAGCATGAACAACCTGATTGTCTCCAAGAACTTCAAGCGTATCATGGTTCATTAAAATTTCGATATTTTCAGTTCTGCGAACACGCTCTTCCATGATTTTAGAAGCTCTGAATTTTTCACTTCTTACCAACATCGTCACTTTTTTACAAAGTTTAGAAAGGTAATGTGCTTCTTCACAGGCAGAATCTCCAGCTCCAACAATTACAACTTCCTGATTGCGGTAGAAAAATCCGTCGCAAACAGCACAAGCCGAAACTCCCCCACCCATATTTAAGTAGTGTTGTTCTGATGGCAATCCTAAATATTTAGCCGACGCTCCTGTTGAAATAATTACAGTTTCACAGTGCAATTCGATTGAATCATTGATCCAGACTTTGTGAATATCTTTGGAAAAATCAACTTTTGTTGCCCAACCGTCGCGGATATCAGCACCAAAACGTTTTGCCTGATCTTGTAACTGAACCATCATTTCCGGTCCTGTAACTCCATCAACATAACCGGGAAAATTTTCAACCTCATTAGTCGTAGTCAACTGGCCACCAGGCTGCATTCCCTGATATAATACTGGATTCATATTAGCTCTGGCTGCATAAATAGCCGCAGTATAACCTGCAGGACCAGAACCTATAATAAGGCATTTAATTTTTTCGATTGTATCTGACATAGTAATAGTTATTTTGAGTTGCAAATGTAAACTTTATTATAAAAAATCAGGTCGAAAATAAATCCTAAATAACTATGTCGAAATAAGTTTTATTTATTTTCAATTTTTCCTTTTGAAAATGAAATTTATTTCTATCTTTGCATCCGCTTTCGGGCATTACAACAAAATACATCTTCGGGGTGTAGCGTAGCCCGGTTATCGCGCCTGCTTTGGGAGCAGGAGGCCGCAGGTTCGAATCCTGCCACCCCGACTAAAGTCTTTTCAAATTTGAAAAGACTTTTTTTTTGCTTTAAATTCACAAATATAGAATTGACCTATTGAAATCGGAAATATATAAAACAATAAACTCTGAAGAATCATACTTCAGAGTTTATATATAAACAGGCTATATTATTTTACTTCTCCATACTTATATAATCAGGATACGATTCTCTATCTGGCAAAGTAAATTCTTCATCATGTGGTTGCACCCCATCATTATTATTGTATAATTCCACTCGTTTTGTTCCCGTTGCCGTGCTTCCTCCGGTACTATTAATGACATTTTTAATATTCCCGGGACCAGCGAAACGTGTTATACACATTTTCTCCAGTTTGACATTTGGGCTGTTTGGTGCTTCAAATCCGTTTTGTTTGTTCACCTTCCCATCAGTTCCTGTAAAAACTGCATAAGATCCCATTCCGATACTATTATGCACTTTAACAGAATTAGCTACCTTAAATGCCGCATAACCTTCAACTCTACCATTTTGACTGCTCCAGCTTTTCTGATTTGGAGCATCATAAGGAGGTTCGTTTTGAAAGAAATAGGTTCTTCCGCGTTCGCCTAGCCAAAGCACTTCATATTCCTGATAATGTTCGGTAAAAAGGCCATACAATGTAACATCATCTCCCGTAACAATAAGTCCGTTTTTGCATCTGTCCCTCACCCATCTAGCATCTCCTCCCGGTTGCGAACCATGATCGGCACGCCACAACCAAAAGTGATCTCCGACAACATTATTACTGTTAATCTGCATTGAAGCCTGGATCTGAATATTTTTAGATTGCACTCCACCCACTCTACAGGTAATATCTGTGAGCAAAATCGGATTCTGAGAATGATCCTGATTCGCTTCTTCATTTCCAATTCTAACCTGATAAGTAGTACTATTTAGCGAATCCATAAGGAGTCCTGCAATTATAATTCCTTCCTTATCATCGGCATAAATACAGCCCCATTTGTTTTCCTCAGTTGGCTCTAGAGTTACAGAAGCTATGCCGGCTCCTAACAAAATGGCATTTTTTCTGTTGACCTGAATTGGAGCATTTAGCGAATAATGGCCGGGAGTAAAAAATACATTTTTACCGGCCTTTAGTGCCGCGTTTATTTCTGCATCTGTATCTCCTTCCTTAGCGACATACCATTTGCTTATCAGATCCTGGATTTCTCCTTTTCCCATATCTGTTGAAGACCACGACAGCCCGATCCTGTCCTTTTGCCAGGCCGGAACAAAAATTTTGTATTCGCCGTCAGTATCAATAAACAAAAAAGGCTTTTCTTTAATAATAGGTGTCGTAGCAATTGGCGAATTGGCATCGTCTGCCGCGGGCGGATTCATACATCCCTGCCAAACCATATTGTAGGAACCGCCCATTGCTCCTGAACCAACAGGGAAAACAGCATTTCTGGTGTACCATTGCTGTTGTCCACCCCAATTTGGTCGTGATGTAGTATAATGAGTATCGGCAATAAAACCGCCACTGCCCCAGAAGTTAGTATTTCCTATATCTGAAATATATTTTGAAGTACTTTCAATCAACATCCTTCGTGCACTTGTTGACTGAGAAACTGTCCATGCAAAATCACGCATGACATCGACATTTTCTACAGAGCGCCAAAATGTACAGGTTGCGTTTGCCCCACCCGAAAGATGAGGTCTTGTAAAAACCGAACCTAATTTAACATCTGAAGGCAATCTTCCGAGACCCCCGATATGAGAATAAAATCCTAATTCAATAGAATTGGCCTCCGCCGAAGATGCAGAACCTGATCCGCCGGAATCATAAGTCTGACCTTTTATATTTGCCTTAAAATAATAAGCCTGACGTTTTGTAGTCCATTCGCCATTGGTACCACCCAATCCGATAGTTGCAAAATGTGAATTCATTTCGTTTCTGGAGCTTTCTGCTTTCTCATATTTTCTGTCATAGAAATACATATTGTTTCCAAAAATCTGATTTTCTAAAGAAATAAGTATTGTCTCAGAACCACGCGTAACTTTATAGTAGTTTTCATATTTATCTGAATTTGGCTTATTGTCGGTAAAAGATAATTTTGAGGTTGAGCCGATTTCAATAAAATCCGAAGACAGCCGACTTCCTCCTCTCGTAATAATATAATTCCCCGAGGTACCAAATGGTGACCATGATATAGTTATGTTTTTTTTCTTTTTGTTGTAAACGATTTTGCGTTCAACATTATTAAGCTGATTTTTTTCATCAGGTGAATAAGAAGAAACAAAACTGCATAGCATCAGCATAAATAAGGACGCTGCTGAAATTGAAATCAATTTTTTAAAGATGTTCATTTTTTGTGGTTTGATAGATATAATTATAACGTTTTTCAGGAAGCCTAAAATAGCAATAATCCTCAACCCAGCTGTTCCGTTTTGAGATCTAATTTCTTATCAAAAACTATACAAAGACCGACAATTGGCGGTTTATCAGCACAATTAAACTTTTTTTATAAAAATATCATCAGATATATTAAAAGCGACAAATGAATTAATACCAATTTGTTTCAGGAAAAACCAAAAGTAAAATCAGGTAAATTTGTATTATGATAAAATTTGCGAACAGCTTTTTTTGGAAAAAAAATAAATTCAGGTGTTTTTACATCAGAAACATTATTTAAATTCATACAAATCTTAACGGCGATTTTATTCATAACTACAATTATTTTCTGTCGAACACCTATTAAACAACGATTAATCAAAGTTTCTTAAATGTTAACAAAATAGATTTTCAAAAACCATAAATAATTGTATTTTTACGGTTCAAAATTCAGAAAATAAATGGGCAAAATCATTGCTATTGCTAATCAAAAAGGAGGCGTTGGAAAGACCACTACATCGGTAAATCTTGCTGCCTCGTTAGGCGTTTTAGAGAAAAAAGTTTTATTGATCGATGCTGATCCTCAGGCGAATGCTACATCTGGCCTTGGAATTGACGTAGAAACCGTTGAAAATGGGACTTATCAGATTCTTGAGCACAGTATAACACCAAAGGAAGCTGTCCTAAAATGTACAGCTCCAAATGTTGACGTGATACCTGCTCACATTGACCTTGTTGCCATCGAAATTGAATTGGTTGACAAAGAAAACCGCGAATACATGCTTAAAAAAGCATTAGAAAGTGTAAAAGATGAATATGATTTTATCATTATCGACTGCGCGCCTTCGCTAGGTTTGTTAACCCTGAATGCTTTAACAGCTGCAGATTCTGTAGTTATTCCTATTCAGTGCGAGTATTTTGCTCTTGAAGGATTAGGAAAATTACTAAACACGATTAAGAGTATTCAAAAAATACACAACCCGGATCTTGACATCGAAGGATTATTACTTACTATGTATGATTCAAGATTACGTTTATCAAACCAGGTTGTAGAAGAAGTGCAAAAACACTTTAATGATATGGTTTTTGATACTGTGATTCAAAGAAATGTAAAATTGAGCGAAGCTCCAAGTTTTGGTGAAAGTATCATTAATTATGATGCAACAAGTAAAGGTGCCGTAAACTATATTCATTTAGCTCAGGAGATTATAAAGAAAAACAGCAAATAGTTTTTATGACAAAAGCAATTAAAAAACAAGCCTTAGGAAGAGGATTATCAGCATTATTAAAAGATCCGGAAAACGATATTAAATCAGTAGAAGATAAAAATGCTGACAAAGTTGTTGGAAACATCATTGAGCTTGAAATAAGTGCTATCGAAATAAATCCGTTTCAGCCCAGAAGCAATTTTAATGAAGAATCGTTACGTGAATTAGCCACTTCTATTAAAGAACTTGGCGTAATTCAGCCTATTACTGTTCGTAAATTAGACTTTAATAAATATCAGTTAATTTCCGGAGAGCGTCGTCTTCGTGCTTCCAAATTAGTAGGCTTAACGCATGTTCCAGCGTACATTCGTATTGCGAATGACAATGAATCACTGGTTATGGCTTTGGTTGAAAACATTCAGCGTCATGATTTAGATCCAATTGAAATTGCACTTTCCTACCAGCGTTTAATTGACGAAATTCAATTGACTCAGGAACAAATGAGTGATCGCGTTGGAAAAAAACGTTCTACAATTGCCAACTATTTGCGTCTTTTAAAACTGGACCCAATTATTCAGACGGGTATTCGCGATGGTTTTATCAGCATGGGACACGGTAGAGCAATTATAAATATTGATGACCTAGATGTTCAAACCGATATTTACCAAAAAATCGTTAGTCAGAATTTATCTGTCCGCGAAACAGAAGCTCTGGTTAAAAATTATCACGAAGGCAATCAGCCAAAGACAGATGGAAAACCTAAAGTTGAATCTGCATTTGTGGTAAGAGAAACTCAAAAAAATACTTTTAACGATTACTTTGGTTCAAAAGTTGATATAAAAGTCGCTGGCAACGGAAAAGGAAAAATTACAATTCCATTTAATTCTGAGGCTGACTTTAACAGAATTATAAAATTAATAAACGGATAGTGAATAAAATTGTCCCCATCGGTCTGTTGTTCTTTCTTACAGGAACCGTTTCTCTTTTTGCCCAGGTAAAAAAAGACACGGTTTTGGTCGTAAAAGACACTACTGCTTTAGTAGAAATAGACCCGTTAAGACCCGCTAAAGCAGCTTTTTATTCTGCTGTTTTGCCAGGTTTAGGTCAGGCATACAATAAAAAGTACTGGAAAATTCCGTTGGTTTACGGAGCCATGGGAACCAGTTTGTATTTCTATATAGACAACAACAAAAAATACCACGATTATCGCGACGCTTACAAAAGAAGATTAGAAGGCTATAATGACGATAATTACCAATTTCTGGATGAAAGCAGACTTATCGCAGGTCAGAAATTTTATCAGAGAAACAGGGATTTATCTGCTTTATTTGTTGTTGGCTTTTATGTCTTAAATATTATCGACGCCAATGTAGACGCGGCGTTAATTCAGTTTAACGTAAACGAAAGACTGTCAATGCGTCCCGAAATTTATCCTGCAGATGTAACATTTAGACCAAATGTAGGACTAACCTTTAATTATACCTTTTGATAGATTTCATTCTATTATAAAATCAAAAAAAATATCATAATGAAAATTGCGCTTTTAGGATACGGAAAAATGGGTAAAGTAATTGAGAGAATTGCTTTAGAAAGAGGTCATGAAATAGTTTTAAAGAAAGATGAATTTAATACTTATGACGGACTTTCAACTGCAGATGTTGCCATTGATTTTAGTGTTCCTTCTGCTGCTGTAAATAATATTTCTGCTTCTTTCAATGCTAATGTTCCTGTAGTTTCGGGAACAACAGGCTGGCTGGAACATTATGATGAAATGATTACACTTTGCAACGAGAAAAAAGGCGGATTTATTTCCAGCTCCAATTTTAGTCTGGGCGTTAATGTTTTCTTCGGATTAAATGAGTATCTGGCAAAAATAATGAGACAATTTGATTCGTATAAGGTGTCAATGGAAGAGATTCATCATATCCATAAACTGGATGCCCCAAGCGGAACAGCAATTTCCCTGGCTCAGGGCGTTATTAAAAACAGTGACTACAATAACTGGACTTTAGCAGATGGTAAAGCAAATGAATCTACCGATAGCGAACAGACAAAGCAAATTACTATTGAGGCAAAAAGAATTGGCGAAGTTCCTGGTACACATACTGTAAATTACGACTCTGCGATAGACAGTATCGAAATAAAACATACCGCTCATAATCGTGAAGGTTTTGCTCTTGGTGCTGTAATTGCCGCAGAATGGCTTGCAGGAAAACAAGGAATCTTCACTATGAAAGATGTATTAAACTTATAATAAAAAAACAAGAATTCTGAATTAGCATTATTCTGAATTTAATTTAAAAACACACTATTATGACATTTTATGCTTGGTTCGTATTTTTCTTAGCCGTACAAATTATTCATTTCTTAGGAACATGGAAACTGTATCAGGCAGCGGGAAGAAAAAGCTGGGAAGCTGCAATTCCGGTATACAATTCTATTGTTTTAATGAAAATCATCGGGCGCCCAACCTGGTGGACAATTTTGCTTTTTATTCCCATTATTAACCTGATAATGTTTCCAGTTGTATGGGTGGAAACATTAAGAACATTTGGTAAAAAATCGACTTTAGATACCATTTTAGGACTTTTTACCTTAGGTTTTTATATCTATTATGTCAATTATACTCAAAAATTAGAATATAGAAAAGACAGGAAATTAACTCCTGAAAATAAGACTGGAGACACAATTAGCTCTTTATTATTTGCCATTATAGTAGCGACTTTAGTACACACTTACGTGGTACAGCCTTATACAATTCCGACTTCATCATTAGAAAAATCTCTTTTAATTGGTGATTTCTTATTTGTGAGCAAATTAAATTATGGCCCAAGAGTTCCAATGACTACTGTGGCATTACCAATGGTGCATGACTCTATTCCATTAACAAAAAGTAAATCGTATCTGAGCTGGCCACAGTTACCTTATTTAAGATTACCTGCTATTCAGAAAATAAAACGATCCGATATCGTGGTCTTCAACTGGCCCGTCGACACGGTACATTATTTCTTCGAACCTAAAGGAAGACCCGGTGTAATTAAACCTATTGATAAAAAATCAAATTACGTAAAAAGATGTGTTGGTATTCCCGGAGACAGCTTATCTATAAAGGATGGTTTTGTTTTCATCAACGGAAAAAAATTAATTTTACCGGAAAGAGCGAGGCCTCAATATTCTTATAAGGTTGCTTTAGACGGTAAAACATCAATTGATTTTGAAACTCTTTTTAAGGAATTAGACATTACAGATCCTGCCGGCTTTAGAACTGAAAAAAGAGATACTCTATATTTAGGTTCACTAACAGAAGCCGGAGCTGAAAGATTTAAAAACACTCCCGGAGTTACTGCAGTAATCAGAATAATTGACAATCAGGACGATAACAGAATATTTCCTCACATCAATAAAGGAAGTCAGGACAATATGGGGCCTATTTATATCCCTGAAGCCGGAAAAACAGTTGCCTTAAACAATGAATCTCTTCCTTTTTATAAAGAGATCATCACAAATTATGAGGGAAATAAACTGGAGCTTCAAGGTTCTAAATTTTTAATTAACGGAAAGCCCGCTACAACATATACTTTCAAACAGAATTATTACTGGATGATGGGAGATAATCGCCATAACTCTGAAGACAGTAGATACTGGGGCTACGTTCCTGAAAATCATATTGTTGGAAAACCAGTATTTATCTGGATGAGCTGGGATACAAACGGAAAAGGCATTAATAAAATTCGCTGGAACAGAGTATTTACAACTGTAGACGGCGAAGGTCAGCCACAATCCTATTTCAAATATTTCCTTATACTTCTTGCCATCTATTTTGTGGGAGATTTTATCTGGAAAAAAAGAAGAGAAAATAAAGCATAAAAAAATAGTGCTATTTTTGTTTCAGGTTTCAAGTTTCAGGTTTACACAAACTTGAAACTTGAAACCTGAAACTTTTTAAAACATACAATAATCATGAATTCCTTAATCCTTCCTACTTATTTCCCATCTATTAGTCATTTTGCAGTAATTGCACAATCTGAGAACATTACTTTTGAAATGGAAGATAATTTTCAGAAGCAGACCAATAGAAACAGAACTTATATCTACAGTCCAAACGGAATTCAGTTATTAAATATTCCCGTTAAACATTCAAAGGAAGCACATCAAAAGACAAAAGACATTTTGATTGAGAATGAATTCGACTGGCAGAAACAGCATTTTAAATCGCTTGAAGCCGCGTATAGAAGTTCGCCGTTCTTTGAGTTCTTTGAAGACGATATCGTGCCTATTTTCGAAAAGAAACACATTTATTTAATGGATCTTAATTTTGAAGCTTTTGAAATTGTCACGAAGTGCCTCCGAATGAAAACAGAATTTGCTAAAACTGCAGAATATTTTCATGACGCACCCGATTTTACTGATTTCAGATATTTAGCGAATGGAAAAAAAGACACTAATACTTTTGAAAAATATACTCAGGTTTTTGATGACAAACATGGTTTCATCAATAACTTAAGTGTCCTGGATTTACTATTTAATGAAGGTAAATTTGCAATGGATTATTTGAAAACACAGAAAATAGTATAGATTGTGAAATGTTAAATGTTAGATGTAAATTGTGATTGTAAGATGAATTTTTTCACTTTTCACTTCTTATTTTCACTTCTTACTTTTCACTTCTGACTTCTTACTTTTTACTTCTTACTTTTTACAAAAAAAAAAATCATTCCATCGAAAGTCTTGTCATAATAGGATAATGATCTGAGTTTTCAAAATCAGAAAAGCTTTCAAATTGTTTTACTTTCATTTTACTGTCAGTAAAGATGTAGTCGATTCTGGCAGGATAATAACGGAATTTATACGTAGCTCCAAAGCCTTCTCCGGCTTCTTCAAATGCATCTTTTAATTTTCCTTTTATACTTCTATAGACATACGAAAAAGGACTATTATTCATATCGCCACAGATTATTATAGGATATTTGCACTTTTTAATATGCTCCTTAAAAATCTCGGCCTGCTCCTGCTGTTGCCTGAAACCTTTACTGATTCGGTTATAAATAAGCTGCGATTTTTTCTGATTGACATTATCAATATCGTTCGAAATTTCGTTTACATCAGGAGAAATCCGAATAGACTGCAGGTGCATATTGTAAACACGAATAATGTCTTTTCCGCGCTTAATATCAGCATAAACTACATTATTGTCTGACTTTGGGAAAACAATTTTTCCTTCTTCAATAATTGGAAATTTGGAGAAAATAGCCTGTCCGGTTTTTATTTTTTTTCCATCAATAAAAATATAACGGTGCGGATATACTTTTAAATCTAAATGTGCCGAATTTGAATATTCCTGAATACATAGAATATCCGGGTCGTTATCATCTATAAAAGCTTTTATATTCGACGGAATATCATCACGATCCAGCCATTTAAAGACATTAAAAAGGCGTACGTTATAACTCATTACAGAAAAATCTTTTTCATCCTCCAGATATTCTGTTCCTGAAAATTTATAAAATTTACTGATAAAAGTAATTCCGGTTAGCAATACCAATCCTGACAATATCAGGCGTTTTTTAAACTGAATTGCCCAATAAACGAAGAAGAATCCGTTTGCGACAAAAAAAGCAGGCATAAACAGTGTAAGCACCGATAAAAGCGGGAAACTTTTAGGTGCTAAGAAAGGCAGAAGATAGACGCTGAATGTAAGCACAGTCAGCACTATATTCAAAAAGAACATTATTTTATTAAACCAAGAAAGGTTTTTCATATTATTTCTTACAAGTTATTTTCCGGCTTTAAATAAAAACTCTTTTTCTTCTTTTGTCAGACAATCGTATCCGGACTGACTGATTTTGTCTAAAATCTCATCGATCTGTTGTTGCGTTTTGTCTTTCGTAACAATTCTTGATGAATGTTTTTCGGTAGGTTTCTTGTAATTTTTATGAACTTTTGTAAATGGGGTCGAAGGAGATTTTTTAAATAGATTCGTGAAAAAATCTAATATTTTAGAAACTATGATACTTAAATCAGTACCATTTTGCAGCATTTTAATATACGCAAATCCGAAGAAAGCTCCCGCTAAATGCGAAATGTGTCCACCCATATTGCCCAGGCGGAACTGCAGCAAATCTAAAAGCAGAATTACAGCGGTAACATGCCAAAGCTTAACATTTCCGAAAAGAAACAGGCGAACGCCCATTAAAGGCTGATAAGTGGTTGCAGCAACTAATATTGCCATAATTGCCGCCGAAGCGCCAACTATAGTAGCTGCGTTTCCTAAGAAATAGAAGCTTAACGCAAAAACGACTCCCGAGAATATAGCACTTAATATGTATAGTCCTAAATATTGTTTTTGGGTAAAAAAGGTCAGGAACAAATTACTGGCAAAATTTAAAACCAGCATATTAAAAAGCAAATGCCAAAAACCAAAATGGAAAAAAGCATAGGTTAAAAAGGTCCAGGGTTTGTATAAAAAAACCTGAGGATCAGAAGATAATGCCAGCCAGTTTGGAATATAAAACTCACCAATTGAAAAATTATAGAAAATTAGGGAAATCAAAAAACACCCGATATTCCAATAAATAACGCGCATTGCAATACCGCCTAATTTATATTGTAATTTTAAATCGTCAAGAATATTCATAGAGACTTATTTACTTTTTTAATTTGCACTTTAAAGTTAAAAATTAATTCCAACGATTGTTATTAAACTGATTTTTTTTCCAGTATAACATCATTAAAAAACCGGCAATAGCACCACCAACATGGGCAAAGTGTGCGATACCTGTGCCGCTTCCGCCAAATAATGAACTTCCTTTCACACCTAAAAATAAATCAATTAATAAAAGGCCAGGCACAAAATATTTTGCTTTAATTGGTACAGGAATAAATAATAAAGCCAATTCAGCATTTGGAAACATAAATGCAAACGCTGTAAGAAGTCCGTATATCGCACCAGACGCTCCTACAACCGTACCAATATAAGCACTGGTAAATCCCTGAAACTGGTTAACACTTACAAGATTCTGCCATCTGGTATCGATTTTTCCTTCCTGCAAAAGCGCTAATATATCACCTTTGTTAAAACCATTACTTGTCAAAATATTTATGGTATCCTGGAAAAAATAATAATTGACAGCTGTATGAAGCATGGCAGAGCCTAATCCACAGGAAATATAAAAGAATAAAAATTTCTTTCCACCCCAGAAATGCTCCAGAGCCGATCCAAACGAAACCAATGCAAACATATTAAATACAATATGCATAATCCCGCCATGCATAAACATATGCGTAATAGGCTGCCAAACCTTAAAGTTTGGATTCTCAGGGAAAAACATTGCGAAATATTCGTAAGAAACCGGAACTAATTGTGATCCGATAAAAAATATTATATTAATTATAAGCAGTTGTTTAACTACTGGTGTCATATTCATCATAAGGCAAACTTTTTATCTATATCTTCCACACGCATGGTAATGAAAGTTGGTTTTTGAAAAGGTGAAATATTGGGATCTTTACAGGCAAATAGTCCGTTTACCAGATTATCCTGTTCTTTTTCGGTTAAATAAGATCCCGTTTTAACCGCTAAACTTTTAGCCATCGATTTGGCAATGGTATCATTCTGACTGTAACTGCTTGCCGGAATTCCGTCCTGCAAATCACTTAATAATTGCTCAATTACCATAGAAACTTCACTTTCGGTAATATTTACAGGAATTCCCGAAATTATAATATGATCTGATTTACTTTCGTCAAAAACAAATCCTGTTGTCTCCAGAGAAGGTTTTAATTCCTCAATTAGTTTCATTTCGCCTGACGAATAAAACAAATCTAAAGGAAATAACAATTGCTGACTGGAAGCCTGGTTGACTGTCATATTCAGCAGGAACTGCTCGTACAAAATACGTTGATGTGCTCGTTGCTGATCGATAATAATCATTCCTGATTTTATTGGCGAAACAATATATTTTTTATGGATCTGATACGTTCTCTGAGGCGCCTGTTCTACTTCATCATCATTAAACAAAGAAGAAGTAACTTCTTCATTTTCGAATGTAAAAGGTGAACTTTCTATCGTTTCGGGATTTTCGATGTCCAGACCCACATACAGACTTTCCCAGCTTGCTGTTGGTTCTACACGTTTAGAATAGCCCGAATAGGAAGATCCTCCAGCAGATGAAGAACCCAAACTATAACCGGAGGATGCTGAACCCGCTTTACTATAATGCTGATTGGTTTTGTCATCTGTAAACGGATTAAATGTTCCATCTACCTGAATCGTAGGAACTTCTGCCTCTATATCTTTATAATGATAAGGTGTATCTAAATTAGAATCACGCTCAAAATCTAAAACCGGTGCCACGTTAAACTGTCCTAAACTATGTTTAATTGACGCCCGCAATATCGCGTATAACGCCTGTTCATCATCAAACTTAATTTCGGTTTTCGTAGGATGTATGTTGATATCAATGGTATTTGGAGGAACCTGCAAATACAGGAAATAACTGGGCTGGCAGCCGTCTTTAAGTAATCCGTCGTAAGCAGACATTACCGCGTGATGCAAATAACCACTTTTTATAAAACGATCGTTTACAAAAAAGAATTGCTCCCCTCTGTTTTTCTTTGCAAATTCAGGTTTACAAACAAACCCCTGAATATTTATGATCTCAGTTTCTTCATTTACAGGAACTAATTTTTCATTGGTTTTTCCTGACATGATTCCCACAATTCTTTGCCTGTAACCAGAAGCCGGAAGATTGTACAATTCACTTCCGTTATGATAAAAACTAAAATGAATATTGGGATGTGCCAGTGCTACACGCTGAAACTCATCCATAACATGACGAAACTCAACTGTGTCTGACTTTAAGAAATTACGACGTGCCGGAATATTAAAAAACAGGTTTTTAACAGAGAAAGAAGTTCCTTTGGGCAAAACTGCCACTTCCTGCGAGACAAATTTACTGCCCTCAATTACGATGTGAGTTCCAAGTTCGTCCTGATCCTGCTTCGTTTTCATTTCCATATGCGCTATCGCAGCGATAGAAGCCAGCGCCTCTCCGCGAAAACCTTTTGTTCCCAGTGAAAACAAATCTTCGGCATGACGGATTTTTGAAGTAGCATGTCGGGCAAAACACAAACGGGCATCTGTAACCGTCATTCCGACACCGTTATCGATAACCTGAACTAGAGATTTTCCCGCATCTTTGATAATCAATTTTATATCAGTTGCTTTGGCATCAACGGCATTTTCCAATAATTCTTTTACGACTGAAGCGGGTCTTTGAACCACTTCTCCAGCAGCAATCTGGTTAGCAACGTGATCAGGAAGCAATTGAATAATACTCGACATTAAGCAAAAATAGTTTTAAAGTTTAGGTAGGTTTTATAAACCAAGAGGTACAAATTTAGTGAATTTTGGTTTGGTTTTAGAATAACGGCTGTCATAAAAAAAACAAAAAAACCTATACCGTTATTACACAGTACAGGTTTAATTATTTTAAAACAATTGTGTTTTATTCGTTTTCTATTTTTCTTGGAGCATCTTCAATCTGAATTGCTCCTGAAGCTAATAATGGCTGATTGTAAGCATGAGCAATAGAAGCCTGTTGACGGATGTAAGCCATTTTAATAGCCGCGATTGCCGCCTCGGTTCCTTTATTTCCATGAACACCTCCGCTTCTGTCAATGGATTGCTGCATATTATTGTCTGTCAAAACACAGAAAATAACAGGAATATCGGTTTGCACATTCAGGTCTTTAATTCCTTGTGTAACACCTTCACAAACAAAATCAAAATGTTTGGTTTGTCCCTGAATCACACAGCCAATTACAATAACTGCATCGACGTTTTGTGTCTGAAGCATTTTTTTTGCTCCATAAATCAGCTCAAAACTTCCCGGAACATTCCAACGGATAATTTGCTGGGCCGGTACATTACAATCTGTCAGAGCGTCAAAAGCGCCATTATAAAGTCCTTCTGTTATGGTATCATTCCACTCAGAAACAACAATCCCAAATCGAAAGTCTTTCGCATTTGGGATTGTGTTTTTATCGTATTCTGATAAATTTTTATTTTCAGTAGCCATCTCTATATTTTATATTTTAGATATTAAATTTAAGATTGCTAATTTACGAATCTAAAATCTATTCCGAAGCATCGGAACTAAAATTTTTATTGTGCTAATCCGATCAAAGCATCAACAGATGCAGCTTCCGGAGTACTGTCGTAATTATCTTTAATGTCGTTTAAATATTTTAAAGCATCTTCTTTTTGCCCTAAAGCCAAAGCAGTTTTAGCTGCTTTTAATAAGAAACGAGGCGTTGTAAAATCATTCTTGTTAGATTCGGCAGCTTTTACGTAAAAGTCAAGTGCTTCTTTTTGTTGATTTTTTTGAGAATACGCATCTCCGGTTGCACCTTTAGCCAAAGCGCTTAAGATTACATCTTCAGATTTAAAATCACCTAAATATTTAATCGCTTCATCGTATTTACCAGTATTTAAATAAGCGATACCTGCGTAGTAATTAGCTAAATTTCCTGCATCTGTTCCTGAATATTCGTCAGCGATTTTAATAAATCCGAATTTACCTTCTGAACCATTCAATGATAATTTGTATAATGAATCACTTGAAACACCGTTTACTGCTTTTTCGAAGTTTTGCTGAGCAACAAACATTTCACTTGCAGCTTCTTCTTGTTTAGGAGTTGCAATAAATTTTTGGTAAGCAAGGTATCCGATTGTCGCAACTGCAATACCAGCAACTAAACCAATAATAATTTTTTGATTTTTAGCCACCCAATCCTCAGTTTTTGAAGCTGTCTCATCTAATTTTGAGAAAACACCAGCTGTAGTACTGTCTTTTTCGTCAATAACTACTTGTTGTTCTTCAGTAACCTCTGTAATTTCCTTTTCTTTTGGTGTCTTATATCCTCTTTTATTGTAAGTTGCCATTTAAAATTTATTTAGTGAACGGCAAAAATAAAATTTTTATTGAAATTGACGTAAAAAAATTCAATTTTATCACTATTTTAAAACAAATAAATTTATTATTCAATTTTACTTTCACGGAAGTGCCAAAATAAATTTGTTTGCGAATTGCGTTAACTCTGTTATATCGATAATTTTCGGTAATTTGCACCCTCAAATTTTTACTGTCTTAAAGCGGTAATTTATCTTTGATTTTCCTTTAAAAATGCATTTAAACAAAATCTCATTATTCAATTATAAAAACTTTTCTGAAGCAAGTTTTGATTTCGACACAAAGATCAACTGTTTTGTAGGGAAAAATGGCATTGGAAAAACCAATGTGCTTGACGCTATTTACCATTTGGCTTACGGAAAAAGTTATTTTAATCCGCTTGCCGTGCAAAATATTAAGCATGGCGAGGAGTTTTTTGTGATCGATGCCGAACTGGAAAAAAATGAAAGAACCGAACAGATTGTCTGCAGTTTAAAGAAAGGCCAGAAAAAGGTTCTGAAACGAAACGGTAAGGCGTATGATAAATTTTCTGATCATATCGGATTTGTTCCTCTTGTAATTATTTCACCCGCCGACCGCGATTTAATTGTTGAAGGAAGCGAAACCAGACGAAAATTTATGGATAGTGTGATTTCGCAGCTCGATTCGACTTATCTGCATGAATTGATAAATTATCAAAAGGTAATTACACAGCGAAACGCACTTTTAAAATACTTTGCTTTAAATCATGTTTTCGACAATGACACCTTATCTATATATAATGAGCAATTGAATCAATATGGGAAATCGATTTTTGAAAAACGAAAAGAGTTCCTCCAGCAGTTTATACCTATATTTAACAAACACCATCACGACATAACCGGTTCTGAGGAAAATGTGCAGCTGGTTTATGAAAGTCATTTGTTTGAAAAAGACCTTTTAACACTTTTACAGGAAAGTATAAATAAGGATCGTGTTCTTCATTATACAACTGTCGGAATTCATAAAGACGATTTGTCTTTTGAAATTGATTCACATCCAATAAAAAAATTCGGATCTCAGGGACAACAGAAATCTTTTCTGATCGCGCTGAAACTGGCACAATTTGAATTTCTGAAAAAACAAAGCGGCGTAAAACCGATTCTTCTTTTTGATGATATTTTTGATAAACTGGACGAAACCCGTGTTGCGAAAATAGTAGAAATGGTTAACAGCGAAACTTTTGGACAGCTATTTATTTCGGATACCCATCCGGAAAGAACCGAGGCAATTGTAAAATCGACGCACCAGAGTTATAAGATATTTAATTTATAAAGTTTTTTGTTTACCACGAATTCTACAAATTTTCCCTAATTAACTTTACTCATATTATTAGCCATAGATTGAGAGGTTTTACCACAAATTACACAAATTTTCACAAATTATTTTTTGGCTCAGAATAGAGGATTGTAATGATTAAAAATCTGTGCGCATCTACGAAATCTGTAGATACAATGGTTAGAAATTAATTTGCGAAAATTTGTGTAATTTGTGGTTGAAATCTTTGCGGCAACATTTTCGCCTCAGATTAAAGGGATAAAATTTGTGTTAATTTGTGAAATTCGTGGCAAAAAACAATTCGTTGCAAACTTTCTTTTAAGAAATCAGTAAATTAGCAAAAACATTAACTGCAATAAATATATAAAGGTATATGCTAACGAAAGAATCATTGCAATTTTTAGACGATTTAAAAAAGAACAACAACAGAGACTGGTTTCAGGAAAACAAAAAACGATATGAAGTTTTTAAAAAAGATTATCACCAGCTGGTCACCGAATTTCTGGATTTAATGAAACCTCTTGATCCTTCATTAGAATTATTAGAAATTAAAGATTGTACTTTTAGAATTAATCGTGACATTCGTTTTTCTAAAGATAAATCACCTTACAAATCACATTTGGGACTTTGGTTTTCTGCAGGTGCAAAAGGCGCAAACCGCTCGGGCTATTATGTCCATATCGAAAAAGGCGGCAGTTTTATTGCCGGCGGTTTTTATTCGCCGGACGCAGGTGAGTTGAAAAAAGTCCGAAAAGAGATTGCCTTTTTTCATGAAGATCTGGAAGCAATTTTAGCAGACAAAAATTTTAAAAAGGAATTTGGAAGTCTGGATATAAATGAAAACAACTCACTTAAAAGTATGCCACGAGGTTATGAAAAAGACCATCCGGCAATTGAATTTTTAAAATTGAAATGTTATACTGCAACGCAGGAATTTGACATTTCTGAAGTTACCAAAAAAGACTTCGCAAAAAAAATGACTCAGAAATTAATCGCTCTAAAGCCTTTGAACGAATTTATCAATCGTGCTTTAGAGACTGAATAATTGTAGAGATAAAAAAATCGCCACGAATTCACGAATTATCAAAATTAATTCGTGAATTCGCAACGAAAAACTTTTATAATGAAAAGAAAAATACTTTTTCTTGGAGAATCTTATCGCGCCGACGCTATAACCTGGATGAAAGGTCTGAAAGAATTTGGCGATTTTGAAATCATTACTTGGGAACTTCAAACACCAAACACCAGCCGTTTTAAACGTATTGCAGAATATCTCTTTTCTCCGATCTCGATTAGAAAAATTATTCGACAGGAAAAACCAGATATGGTTATTGCTGAAAGAACAACAAGTTACGGTTTTCTCGCTGCATTATCAGGCTCAAAAAGAATTGCAATTGCACAGCAAGGAAGAACCGATTTATGGCCTGAAGGTTCTGTCTTATATCCGTTTAAAAAGATCATTCAGAAATATGCTTTCAAAAAAGCGCATTTGATTCACGCGTGGGGTCCTGTAATGACAATTCATATGAGAGAAAATGGCGTTGACATGAGCAAAGTTTTGGTTCTCCCAAAAGGAATAGATTTAACGTTTTTTACACCTTTAACAAATACTTCAAACAAAATTAGCGCCATTGTAACACGTTCGCTTCAGCCAGAATATAGACATGATTCTATCCTAAAAGCTTTCGGAATTTTAAATCAAAAAGGAATTGATTTTTCATTGACTATTGTCGGTGACGGAACGAGATTGCAATTTTTAAAAGATTTGGCAAAACAATTACAAATCGAAAATAAAATGATTTTTACCAGAAGAATTCCGAATACTCAACTTCCAAAACTTTTACAGCAATCTAACATATACATCAGCATGCCAATTACCGAAGGCGTTTCTGCTTCTTTGTTTGAAGCGATGGCTTGCAATTGTTATCCAATTGTTTCTGATATTCCGGGAAATCAAAGCTGGATCACGCATCGTGAAAACGGACAACTAATTAAAATCGATGAGATCGAAATGTTAGCCCAGGAAATACTATGGTCTTATGAAAATCCTGATTCCCGAAATCAGGCAATCATTAGAAACAGAAAATTTGTGGAAGAAAATGCTAATTATGATATTAATATGAAGGTTATTGCGGATAAGTATCATGAGTTGTTGGATTCTCAAAAATGATTTAACCGCAAAGTGCACGAAGTTTACGCAAAGTCCGCAAAGCTATTACTCATAAAGCTTTGAGAACTTTTGATTTTCTTAAGCCCAAACTCAGATAAAAACCTTTGCATATTTACGTTAAAATTCGACAACAAACTTTACATTTTCAGGTTAAACCAAAAATTATAATTCATACTTTTGAAGACATATTAAAAAGCCTTTCATTTATGGAAATCCAATCCAATTTTTCTTTAAAAAAATACAATACTTTTGGCATAGAAGCCAAAGCCAATAAATTTGTTGCTGTTCATTCTATTGTTGAATTGAAAGCTGTTTTAGCAGCAAACAAAAACGAGAAAAAATTTATTTTGGGAGGCGGAAGCAATATGCTTTTGACAAAAGACATTGATGCTCTGGTTATTCATATAGATTTAAAGGGCAAAAAAATCATTAAAGAAGACGAAGATTTTGTTTGGGTAGAAAGTCAGGCAGGCGAAAAGTGGCACGACTTTGTACTTTATACAATCGATAATAATTTTGGCGGATTAGAGAATATGTCGCTTATTCCCGGAAATGTAGGTACGACTCCGGTTCAGAATATTGGTGCTTACGGAACTGAGATTAAAGACACTTTTGTTTCCTGCGAAGCCATGAATATTGAGACTCAGGAAATAAGAACTTTTACGAATGCTGAATGTAATTTTGGCTATCGCGAAAGCATTTTCAAACATGAAGTAAAAGACCAGTATATCATTACCTCTGTGGTTTTTAAACTTACAAAACGCAATCATAAAATCAATACCTCTTACGGAGATATTTTGGCGGAATTGGCAAAAAACAATATCAATACGCCATCTTTAAAAGATGTCAGCAATGCCGTAATTGCAATCAGACAAAGCAAATTGCCTGATCCGAAGGAATTAGGAAACAGCGGAAGTTTCTTTAAAAATCCTATTGTAGCAAAATCTGATTTTGAGAAAATCCATCAAAAGTTTCCGGAAATGAAATTTTATGAAGTTTCTGAAACCGAGGTAAAAGTTCCGGCCGGCTGGCTTATTGAGCAGGCAGGTTTCAAAGGAAAACGTTTTGGTGATGCAGGAGTTCATAAAAATCAGGCTTTGGTTTTAGTAAATTACGGAAATGCAACGGGGCAGGAAATTTTAGCAGTTTCAAAAGAAGTTCAAAAAACGGTATTTGAAAAATTCGGAATTCAGATTGAAGCAGAAGTGAATGTGATTTAAATTAGATCTTTAGAAAATTAGATTAGTTAGAAAACCGGAACCTTTGAACCGAAAAAAAAATGTACACACCTGATTTATTCAAAAACGAAAATCCGGAAGAAATTAGAAATTTTCTAAAAGAAAACAGTTTCGGAATCCTGATTAATCAAACGAACGGGAAATTGACCGCAACTCATATTCCAATAGAACTTGAAATCAATGCTGAAGGAAAAGAAATTCTGCAGGGACATATTTCAAAATTAAATCCGCAGGCGGAAGGTTTTAAAGAAAACGATCAGGTTTTGGCGGTTTTTACAGGTCCACACAGTTATATTTCTTCTTCGTGGTACGATCATGAAAATGTTCCAACATGGAATTATATAGCCGTACATGTTTACGGGAGAATTAAAATTGTAGCTTATGACAAGTCTGTTGAACAGTTAAAAAAGCTGGTTGATAAATACGAAGAACACTCTGAGAATCCTGTAAGAGTTGAAGATTTATCTGAGAAAACAATGCGTGAGGCAAGAGGAATATTTGGATTTGAAATCGAAATCAACGAAATTCAGGCAACCAAAAAACTATCGCAAAACCGTGATGATCACAATTATAAAAATATAATTTCTGAATTGAAGAAAACTGAAAACGCTCAGTCTATTGCAATTGCAGAAGAAATGTCAAAATGCCGAAAGTAAATCGGCTTAAGCTATTGAATTTAGCCAATTCATAAGTACATTTGTACTCGCAGAACTTGAAATTAATAGAACTTAATAAATCAGATGCTTATATACATATTTTACTTTTTTATTGCTATTGTTGTTGTTCAACTATTTTATTATCTCGGCGTTTTTGGAAAATTTGCTTTTAGCAAACCGCAGCATTTTACTTCAAAAAATCTTCCCGTATCTGTAGTCGTTTGTGCTAAAAACGAGGAAGAAAATGTAAAAAAATATATTCCGCTTCTGGCACAGCAGGATTACCCGGATTTTGAAATCGTTTTAATTGATGATGCTTCGAGCGATGAAACGCTGGAAGTGTTTGAAGAATTCGAAAAAGAGTTTTCGAACATACGTTTAGTAAAAGTGGAAAATAATGAAGCTTTTTGGGGAAACAAAAAGTACGCTTTGACACTTGGAATAAAGGCTGCAAAAAAGGATTATCTATTGTTTACAGATGCCGATTGTTATCCAAATTCTAAAGACTGGATCACTTCTATGACTTCCCAATTTACGATGAACAAAACCATTGTTCTGGGTTACGGGGGCTACGAGAAAATAGAGCGTTCGTTTTTAAACAAAATCATTCGATTTGAAACCATCTTAACGGCTATACAGTATTTTTCATGGGCAAAAATTGGTTTTCCGTACATGGGAGTTGGTCGAAACCTTGCTTATAAAAAAGAAGAGTTTTTTAACGTAAACGGTTTTATAGACCATATTCAGATTCGCTCCGGCGATGATGATTTGTTTATAAACCAGGCTTCTAACAAAGTTAATACCACTATTTCTTATACTCCTGAAAGCTTTACTTATTCAGAACCAAAGAAAACGTATAAAGAATGGTTTACCCAAAAAAGAAGACATGTTTCTACTGCAGAACATTATAAGTTTTTTGACAGAATGCAGTTGGGATTATTCTACTGCTCACAATTATTCTTCTTTTTATTAGTTATTATTCTGTTGGCTTTTCAATTCCAGTGGATTGCAGTATTGGCCATTTTAGCAACACGCTATACCGTTGTCTGGACAGTTGTGGGATGCTCGGCAGGAAAACTTAAAGAAAATGACATTAAAATTTGGTTTCCGGTTGTTGAGATAGTGCTAATATTAACGCAAATTAATATCTTTATAACTAATATCTTTTCAAAACCGGTATATTGGAAATAAATTCTAAAATAGAAAAAGCAAAAAAAGGCGATCAGATCGCCTTTACTTTTTTATTAGATCACTACTGGAATGAGGTTTATGCTTTTATGCTTAAACGCACAGAAAATGAAACCATTGCAGAAGATATTACCATAGAAACATTCTCCAAAGCTTTTGATAAAATCGCATCGTACAATCCCGAATTTCAGTTTAATACGTGGCTAATTGCGATAGCAAAAAATGTTTATATTGATTTATTACGAAAAAAGAAGACCAATCTTTTTATCGAAATCACAGACAACGAAGACCAACAGGCATATAATATTGCCGACCCTACTCCATCTGCAGAAGATGCCTTAATTAAAGAACAGAATCTTTCCAGGCTGCTTCTATGCATCAAAGAACTTAAACCCCACTATCAGGAAGTTATTCAGCTGCGTTATTTTCAGGAAATGTCTTATCAGGAAATTGCCATTAAGATTAATGAACCCTTAAGCAGTGTGAAAGTAAAACTATTGCGTGCTAAAAAATTATTAGCAGAAATTATTGAACGTAATAGATAATTTATTATCTTTAATCAAAGAATAAATTATTCTTATTTTATTTCTTAAAAATATATTTATACAACATAAAACTACAACTTCATGTTGTCAGCACAACCCTAAAACTTTTTTGCGTATGATTTAAAGTTACTTAACCTTAAAACCCAAAAATTATGTCTAAATTAAGTATTTATGAAAACAAGTGGACTGATCTTGTTTTCGAAAACAAAAACAAAGAGTATGGCGCATATCAATTACGCCATGAGAATTCTAAAAATTCTGTCACCGCTCTGTTTATGGGTTTATTGTTATTAACGGCTATAGGAAGTGCGTCTGCAGTGATCAGCAAATTTACAGCTACACCAGTTGAAACGGCGCCTGAACCTATACCTTACGATCCGATTACTCCGGTAAACATGGATCCTACGGTTGTGCCACCACCGCCTGCTGAGCATGCACCTGTAGTTGAGCAAACTGCGGCGAGTAAAACAGATGCAGTTCAGTTAACCAATCCTGTAGTTGCAACAACTCAAAATGCAGTCGATGAAATTGCCACAAACAAAGAAAATGTAGCGGTTGTAGAGAATGCTAACGGAAATGGAACTTCTACAAACGTATTACCAACAACAGACGGAGGAGGAAATGGAGTTGTTGCTTCAGTAGCGCCTCCAACAAACGATCCCGTGAATTCAGCTATTTTGGACAAGCAACCGGAATTTCCGGGTGGAATTAGCCAGTTCTATAAATATGTGGGAAACAACTTCCGCAGACCGGAACTGGATGTTGAAAAAACATTGAAAGTATACGTTTCTTTTGTTGTTGAAAAAGACGGATCACTTACAGACATTATCGTTAAAAACGATCCCGGATACGGAATGGGTAAAGAAGCAATCAGAGTGCTAAAATCATTAAAAACAAAATGGAATCCGGGAATTCTGGACGGAAAACCTGTGAGAACAGCATATAATCTTCCCATTACAATAAAAACGGAAGTAGAATAATATATTTTATTTAGTATGGAAAAGCAGAACTTAGGTTCTGCTTTTTTTTATTTATTATCATTTTAAAATCTATTACTTTTACTTCTTCAAATATCAATTTTTACTAATTTTAAAGAAAAAATAATGGGAATATTTTCTGCTATTCTTGGCAATGCAGGTACTGTAAGTCAGGAAGATCTAATTAAAAAATACGGACAGCTTCTTACTGATAACGAAGAAATCGAAATGGGTTTTAAACTCATTCGCGACACTTTCATTTTTACAAACAAGAGATTAATCTTAGTTGACGTACAGGGGATTACCGGAAGCAAAACCGAATATAAATCTATCGCTTATAAAAGTATAACCCGATTTAGTGTCGAAACTGCAGGAACTTTTGATCTGGATGCCGAATTAAAAATCTGGGTTTCAAGTGAACTTACTCCAAGTATTGTAAAACAATTCAACAAATCTGTAAATGTTTATGATGTGCAAAAAGTTCTTGCATTTCATGTTTTAGGATAAAAAAGTAAACCCGGCAAATTTTAAATCTGCCGGGTTTTTTATACAATTAAAAAATTATTTCTTTTTTGTTGCAGTAGTTTTCTTTGTTGTGGTTTTCTTAGCAGCAGGAACTGTATTTACAATTTTTAGCTGAACATAAGCTTTATACAAACCATCTTTTTCGGCTCTTTTCTTTGCGTCGTCTGCTCTTTTTTGAGAATCAGGATGTGAACTCATCATCTGATCTATAAATGATGCCTGAGAACCCTGACTCATTTTAGCTAAAATTTTAAATGCCGATTCTTCTGCATTTACATTATAACCGTTTTTCTTCATGAAATTGTATGCAAATAAATCGGCTTCAGATTCTTGTTTACGACTGTATTTGCTGTCAATAATGGCACTTCCTATTTTACCCAGCTGACTATCGGTTACGCTCGCTAAAGTGGCAGATTGTGAAGATGCTCCATCCATTAAGGCTTCTTTTTGATAAGCAGCACGTATTGCATCTCTCGAATCATTATTTATAACATGTCCAATTTCATGACCGATAACAGCGATCAATTCATTATCATCCATGATATCCATCAAACCGGAATATACACGAACACTTCCGTCTGCTGTTGCAAAAGCATTTACTTCTTTAATCTTATAAACTTTATAATTTAAAGTATATCCGTCTGTTGCAGCATGTTTTCCAAATACGCGATTTAATCTTAAAGCATAACCATCTGTTGCCGGAGCAATTTCGTGTTCTGCATCTAATTTATCTACAGCTTCTTTTGACAATTTTGCTGCATCGGCATTACTAAAAGTAAAACCTGTTACTCCTTTTTGAACTGCACCAATTGCTTTCTCTCCAAAATTAATCTGTGCATTCATTTTGGTTAAACCAAATGCTGCAAATAAAAGTCCGATTATTATAAATTTCTTTTTCATGTTTTTTACAATTACAATTTGACAACAAATGTAGCACAACAAAATGCTATTCCCTTTAGGCAATGCTTGTTTTTTCAACAAATAAAGTTATAAATTTTTAATCATTCAGAAACACTTTTTTAGCAATAATACTAGTAGATAAAATAAAAAAACCGACAAATTCATTTGAATTTATCGGCTCAATTTTTAAAATAAAAATTATTTCTTTTTTGTGGAAGCCTTTTTTACTGGTGCTTTTGTTGCTGTTTTTGTTGAAGCTTTTGAAGGCGCAGTATTTACAATTTGTTGTTGTACATATTCTTTATATACTCCATCTTTAGTGGCTTTCTTTTTAGCGTCATCTGCTCTTTTTCCTGCGTCAGGATGTGAACTTTGCATTCTGGAGATAAAGGATGAACCTGATCCTTCACTTAATTTTTGCAAAATTCTAAATGCCGATTCTACAGCATTTACATCGTAACCATATTTCTTCATAAAATTATATGAAAATAAATCTGCTTCAGATTCTTGTTTTCTACTGTGTTTGCTGTCGATCATTGCACTGCCCATTTTACCTAATTCAGTTTTTGAAATCGCATCAAATGTACCCGATTGTGAAGCTGCAATATCCATCAGTACTTCTTTTTTGTATACTGCCTTAATTCGATCTTTTGTATCGTGGTTGATAACGTGCCCAATCTCATGGCCAATTACTGCGAGTAATTGATTATCATCCATAATATCCATTAAACCAGCAAATACACGAACACTTCCGTCTGCACAGGCAAATGCATTTATATCTCTTACCAAATATACTTTGTAATTTAAGTTGACGCCTTCTGAGTTAGAATACTTTCCAAACAAACGGTTTAATCGAATTGCATAACCATCATTTGGTCCTGCCACAGGGTTTTCCTCATCCATAACCGCAACAGACTTAGATGCAAGAGCAGCGGCATCAGCATCGCTAAAACTAAATCCCAACATTGCCTTATCTAAAGTGCTCATTTTTTTTTCTTCCTGTGCATTTATTTGATTAAAACCCAAGGCTGCAAATAGAATACTTAATACTATAAATCTCTTTTTCATGTTTTGAACTAAATTAAATTAAAGGCAAAATTAGTACAGCATAAAATATTCATTATCTCATTAAGCCAAATTAACAACAGATTACGGTTAAATTTTAATTCAAAAAAAGAGAGTTTAAAAACCAAGAATCAATCAGGAAAGCTGAGAGAAAGACTTCTGATTAAAATGTAAATAGACACAACATTTCAAACGAGCAAATCGCTTTAACTTTCGCGTAGACGAAAAAATAAACGAATAGTAAATTAACGTCTTCAAATAAACAACATTCCGTATCTTTGTACTTTGAATTTTGATATATGGAAACAGCCGTTGAAAATGTACAGCCTGGAAAACCTAAGTGGTTAAAGGTTAAACTTCCAATTGGACAAAAATATACCGAACTGAGAGGTTTGGTTGATAAATACAGTTTAAATACTATTTGTACCTCGGGCAGCTGTCCTAATATGGGCGAATGCTGGGGCGAAGGAACTGCAACTTTTATGATTCTCGGAAATGTCTGCACCCGCTCCTGCGGATTTTGCGGCGTAAAAACGGGAAGACCCGAAACAGTAGACTGGGATGAACCTGAAAAAGTAGCCCGTTCTATTAAAATCATGAACATCAAACATGCTGTTGTTACAAGTGTGGACAGAGATGATTTAAAAGACGGAGGTTCAATTATATGGATGGAAACTGTGAGAGCTATTCGCAGAATGAATCCGCAGACTACTCTCGAAACTTTAATTCCGGATTTTCAGGGAATAGAAAGAAACCTAGATCGTATTATTGAAGCAAATCCCGAAGTGGTTTCTCATAATATGGAAACTGTAAGACGCCTGACACGTGAAGTTCGTATTCAGGCAAAATATGACAGAAGTCTGGAAGTACTTCGCTATTTAAAAGAAAAAGGAATCAACAGAACCAAATCCGGAATTATGCTTGGTCTGGGAGAAACTGAGGAAGAAGTTTTTCAGACTATGACCGATCTGCGAAATGCAAATGTAGACGTTGTCACAATTGGACAATACCTGCAGCCAAGTAAAAAGCATCTTCCTGTAAAGGAATTTATTACGCCTGAACAATTTGAGAGATACGAAAAATTTGGTCTTGAATTAGGTTTTAGACATGTAGAGAGCGGACCGCTTGTTCGTTCTTCTTATAAAGCACAAAAACATATTTTATAAAAAAGTCTGAACGTTTAATCGTTTAATTGCAAAATAATTAAACGATTAAACAATTACACGAATAAACAAAACATTGAAAACAAGAATTGCCATTAATGGATTTGGAAGAATTGGAAGAAATCTGTTCCGTTTACTTTTAAATCATCCGGAAATAGAAGTCGTTGCCATAAATGATATTGCAGACAACAAAACCATGTCGCATTTAACAAAATATGACAGTATTCACGGTGTTTTGCCTTTTGAAGTAAGTCATGACGAAAACAGCATCATTGTTGACGGAAGGCATTTTTTCTTTTTTCATGAAAAAAACATTAAAAATTTAGACTGGAAATCGCACTCGATTGACATTGTGATCGAGTCGACCGGAAAATATAAAACACACGAAGAACTGCATGCTCATTTGGAAGCCGGAGCCAAAAAGGTTATTCTTTCGGCACCTTCTGAAGTTGATACGATTAAAACTGTTGTTCTGGGTGTTAACGATACTATTTTAAATGGAGACGAAGATATAGTTTCTAATGCAAGCTGTACAACAAATAACGCTGCTCCGATGATTAAAATCATTGAAGAATTGTGTGGAATTGAGCAGGCTTACATCACAACGATACATTCTTTTACCACCGACCAAAGTCTTCACGACCAGCCACATAAGGATTTGCGCCGTGCGAGAGGCGCCAGTCAGTCAATTGTTCCAACAACTACAGGTGCAGCTAAGGCTTTAACAAAAATTTTTCCTAAATTGCACAATAAAATTGGCGGTTGTGGTATTCGGGTTCCGGTTCCCGATGGTTCATTAACCGACATTACCTTCAATGTAAAACGTGCCGTTAGCATCGAAGAAATTAATAAAGCATTTCAACAAGCCTCAAAAACAAATTTAAAAGGAATATTAGATTACACAGAAGATCCGATTGTCTCAGTTGATGTAATTGGCAATACACATTCTTGTTTATTTGATGCTCAGCTAACATCTGTTATCGATAAAATGGTAAAAGTTGTAGGCTGGTACGATAACGAGATTGGTTACTCATCAAGACTAATCGATTTAATTTTACTAATAAGAAAAAAATAAGGTTCATTGTAAAGCATTGCCATACATGAAGTATTACCTTTTTATTGTTGTTTGTCTTTTTAACTCGTTTTTGTATTCTCAGGCTAAAAAGAATACAGATAGCGTTACCTATTACAATAAACTGGCAAGTATTAATCTTAGTAAAAAAAAATACGATCACACTGCGCTTGTTACTCGAAAATCTATTCATTACTGCGAGGTAAACGGCAAGAAAGCAAACCTTGCTATCCAGTCTTTTAAACTCGGTAAAATTTATTATAACCAGAAGAAATTTGAAGAGGCTTTAAAAAAATTCCATAAAACTGTTTCATTATTTGATACCCTTAAACCAAGCTGTACCAAAGTTTTAGCACTTCATTATATTGGACTGTGCAATACTGCTAAAGGAGATTACCAAACTGCTAATATTTATTACTCAAAAGCCGAAGATTTATTACAAAATCTAAAAATTAATGATCATGCGGATCTTTTAGATTATCAAAAAGCCTTCGCATTAAAAACAAACAAAGATTTTGTCGAAGCCGCGAACACTTTCAGAAAAATAACTCTTAAACCCGACAATTCATCTATTATAAATACTAAAGTTGATTCTTATTATCAACTGGGCTTAATTGAGATGCAGCTTAAAAGAAATGATTCTGCTATAATTTATTTCGACAAAGCCCTCGAATACAATGCTAAAAACAATGATTTTGCAAAAAAATCAAAAATTGTCCTGGCTATTAGTCAGTATTATAAAAAAAATAAAAACTACGACTTAGCTTATTCTTATTTAGATGAACATTATCAGCTTGAAAATTATATTTTAAAATTAAAAAATGCAAAAGTTGATTTAAATGAATTTGCAAAGTTCAAGAAAAATCAATCTTTAAATAATTCAATTAAAAAAGAAAGCGAAGAGAAATTCCAACTAAAAACTTATCGCTATTCCAAACTGGTCAGTATTTTGGCAATTGCGCTGATTTCGATTTTATCGCTTTTAAGTTTGGCATTGTACAAAAATAACATCATCAGAAATCAGAATAATTTATTACTCCGCGAAAAGAACAAAGAATTAATTCTCGCCAAAAATAAAGCAGAAAAAGCTTCAAAGGCACGATCTGAGTTTTTATCGACGGTGAGCCACGAGCTGCGGACGCCTCTAAATGCCATTAACGGCATTACACATATTTTACTTGAAGATAATCCGAAGAAAAGGCAGTTAAAATATTTAGAATCCCTAAAGTTTTCAGGAAATTATCTCACGACTTTTATCAATGAAATTCTAGAAGTCAATAAAATTGATTCTACGAAAGTTGAAATAGAAAATATAAGCTTTAATCTCAAGGAACTTCTTTTTAATATTCAAAGTTCATTAAAAGAATTAGCGACAGCCAATAAAAATTATTTCAATCTGGAAATTGACAAATCGATTCCGGATAACTTAATGGGCGATCCAACCAAATTATCGCAAATCATTCTGAATTTAATTAACAATGCATTAAAGTTTACTCAAAACGGAAACGTAAATGTTATTGCAAAATTATATTCTCAGGAAGGCGAAAACGCAACGGTTTATTTTGAGATTGTAGATACCGGAATCGGGATTCCCGAAGATAAACTTCAAAGCGTTTTTGAAAGTTTTTCGCAGGGATCAATCGAGGTAAATAGAAAATATGGGGGAACCGGTCTTGGATTAACGATTGTAAAAAAATTAATAGAACTTTTAGGAGGTGAAATAAAATTAAAAAGCGAAGTGGGTAAAGGTTCTACTTTTACTTTCAGGTTAAATTTTAAAATTAATAATGAACCACTGGAAGTAGTTGAGGAAGTAAAACCGTATAGCGATAATCAATTGAAAAACAAATCTATTCTATTAATTGAGGACAACAAAATTAATCAAATGATAACCCGCAAAATGCTGGAAAACAAAAGTATTACGTGCGAGATTGTTGACAATGGTGAAGACGCTGTGGAGCTGCTAAAAATTAAACGTTTTGATATGATTTTAATGGATGTTCACCTTCCCGGAATCAACGGAACAACTGCTACTAAACTAATTAGGGAATTTGACAAATCTACTCCTGTTATTGCCCTGACAGCTATTTCGCTTGACGAAAACCGCGACATGCTGCTTTCTTTTGGGATGAATGATGTGATTACCAAACCTTTTGTTCCGGATGAATTTTACAGCACAATAGCTAAGTTTTTTGATTAGATTTTTTTGAGGTTCTAAGGTTCTGAGTTGATTCTAAGTTTTTTTTAGCATACTCAATTATTGTGGCATCAAAATTATTTCTGTTATTAATGAAGGTACTTTTTATTGGCAGATAAAATAAATTGGAAAGACCTGAATCTTTAAGACGAACAAAGTCTTTTTCTGTTGTGATTATTTTTCTATTTTGCGCTTGATTCCGAATCTCTTTTAAATCATTTTCTGAAAAATGATGATGATCTGGAAAAGTCAAACTCTCATCAGATTCGTTTTTTAAATAATTAAAAAACGGCTGTGGTTTTGCAATTCCTGCCAAAAGTAGTTTTGATTCGTTTTTGATTTCTGAAACTGCTATTTTTTCTTTTTCACTAAAAACAAAATCATCATAAGCGATAAAAGTAAAATACAATTCCTGAGAAGGTTTTAATTTTAATTTTTGATTTATTTTAATTTGCTGTTCTTCCGTTAGATCTTTTGGACATTTGGTTACGATCACAATATTCGCGCGATCGGCTCCACTCCTGCTTTCGCGAAGATTTCCCGTAGGAAGCATAAAATCATCTGCATATAAATCATCGTAAGAAGTCAGTAAAATATAAAAACCCGCTTTTACTTTTCTGTGCTGATAAGCATCGTCGAGCAGAATAATTTCTGGTTTTTTGCTTTGCGAAAGTAACTGCTGAATTCCGTTTGTACGATTGGCATCAACGGCAACCATCACATTTGGAAATTTTTGATAGAATTGAAAAGGTTCATCGCCGAGAATTTCGGCATTCGAATTTTTATCAGCCAAAACAAAACCTTCTGACTTTCTTTTATAACCGCGGCTTAAAGTGGCGATTTTATACTGATCTGACAATAATCGGATTAAATATTCGATCTGAGGTGTTTTTCCTGTGCCGCCAACGCTTAAGTTTCCGACAGCAATTACCGGAACATCAAATGAAGCTGATTTCAGGATTCCTTTATCAAAAAGAAAATTTCTGATTGAGGTTATAAAACCGTATAAAATGGCAAATGGAAAAAGGATGTAGCGGAGTAATTTCATAAAGTTATTTATCGGAATAATGTCCCATTGCAGAGATTACAAATACAGTTACAATATCTTCTTCAACTTTATATATGATTCTGTCTTTTTGATTTATTTTTCTTGACCAATATCCTAAATAGTTATGCTTCAAAGCCTCTGGATTACCGTGACCGAAATAAGGAGTTTCAGTTAATTCGATTAAAATTTTAGCAATTTTATTAATAGAGTTTTTATTTCCAGATTTTTTATGCTTTGCAATATCCTCATATGCAGTCTTAGTTACTTCAACCCTAAACTTCCCCATATATCATCTGGATTTAGTGTTGTTGTTTCTCCATTTTTAATATTTTCCTCTGCTTTTTTAACTTTCTCAATAAATTCACGACTGTAAACGACTTCTTCTTCGTTAACCTGATCATAATTATTTTCAACAATTTCAATACCTTCTACACCTTTAAAAAAAGTTTCGACCATATCCATAAATGCCTTTCCAGTTTTGGTCTGCTCATTAATTTTTATTGTAGTCATAACTTTTAATTTAGAATTACAAATATACGAAAATCGTACTATTGATATGCATAATGTAAACTAAGTAAAGCCGAATTCATCTGATATCATTTATTCAAATATAATATTTTTCGTTACTTTGTTTACCAATTTGCTTAGATTATCAAGATAACTTGAAACCTGAAACTTGAAACAACCTTTAAAAAATGAAAATAAAAAATATAATCTCAGTTCTCGAAGAAATGGCTCCTTTGGCTTACGCCGAAGATTTTGACAATGTCGGACTTTTAGTCGGTGATTCTGAAACCAAAAGTACAGGTGTTTTAGTTTGTCACGATGCTTTGGAGAATGTAATTGAGGAAGCCATTTCTAAAAATTGCAATTTGATAGTTTGCTTTCACCCTATTTTATTTTCTGGAATCAAAAAAATAACGGGAAAAAATTATGTAGAACGTGCTATTTTAAAAGCAATAAAAAATGATATTGCTATTTATGCCGTCCATACCGCACTTGATAATCATTCGCAGGGCGTAAATAAAATTTTCTGTGATGCATTAGGATTAAAAAATACCAAAGTTTTGATTCAGAAACAAAACTTTATTCAAAAATTAGTCACTTATACTGTGCCGGAAAATGCCCTAAAAGTGCGTCAGGCGTTATTTGATGCTGGTGCAGGAACAATAGGAAATTATGACGAATGCAGTTTTAATTCCAGCGGAATCGGAACTTATAAAGGAAATGAGAACAGTGATCCTGTAATAGGAAAACGTCACGAACTTAGTGAAACCAATGAAATAAGAATAGAAGTTACGTTTGAAAAACATTTACAGTCAAAAATCCTGAAAGCGCTTTTTGCAAATCATGTTTACGAAGAAGTGGCGTATGAAATTTATAGTCTGGAAAATTCACATCAGAATATTGGCTTGGGAATGACTGGGGAACTGGAAAACGAAATGGATGAAAAAGACTTTCTTCACTTTGTAAAAGATAAAATGCTGGCAGACGGAATTCGTCATTCTGAATTTTTAAACAAAAAAATAAAGAAAGTTGCTGTTTTGGGCGGTTCAGGAAGTTTTGCTATAAAAAATGCAATTATGGCCGGAGCCGATGCTTTTTTGACTGCAGATTTGAAGTATCACCAGTTTTATGAGGCTGAAAACAAGTTACTTTTAGCCGATATTGGTCATTTTGAGAGCGAACGCTATACAAAAAATTATATTGTTGATTATCTTCGAAAAAAAATTCTTAATTTTGCAATCATTTTATCGGAAGAAAATACAAATCCAGTTAAGTACTTATAGAATATGACGAATACGAAAGAATTAAGTGTTGAGGACAAGTTAAGAGCAATATACGATTTACAGCTTATTGACTCTAGAATTGACGAAATCAGAAACGTTAGAGGAGAACTTCCTTTAGAGGTTGAAGATTTGGAAGATGAAGTTGCGGGCTTAAGCACACGTTCAGAGAAACTGAAAAGTGAACTTGAAGTAATTGAGGAGCAAATCAAAGCAAAGAAAAATGCTATTGACGAGCATAAAGAGGTGATCAAAAAATACACTAAACAACAAGAATCTGTTCGTAATAACAGAGAATTTAATTCTTTGACAAAAGAGGTTGAATTTCAAGAATTAGAAATTCAATTGGCTGAAAAGCAAATCAAAGAAATGAAAGCTTCTATCGAGCACAAAAAAGAAGTTATTTCTAATCTAAAAGAAAAACTTGATGGAAAAAGCTCTCATTTAAAACATAAAAAATCTGAATTGGATGCAATTATGGCTGAAACTCAAAAGGAAGAACTATTCCTTACTGAGAAATCTGCTGAGTTCTCTGCACAAATCGAAGACAGATTACTAGCTGCTTACACAAGAATCAGAACTAGTGTTCGTAACGGATTGGCTGTAGTTTCTATCGAAAGAGGAGCTTCTGCAGGATCTTTCTTCACGATTCCACCACAAACACAGGTTGAAATTGCTTCAAGAAAAAAAATCATCACTGATGAGCATTCAGGAAGAATTTTAGTTGACAGTGCTTTAGCAGAAGAAGAAAAAGAAAAAATGGAACAACTTTTCACAAAATTCTAAAATAGCAAGTCCCGATTTAATCGGGACTTTTTTATTATCACTTTTGCCACGAATTCACTAATCACACTAATTTTTATTTTACTTTTATCAGAATAAAAATTCGTGCTAAATTTGTGTGATTCGTGGCAAATCTTTTAAAAGCATATCTATATTAAAAATTTAAGTTTTGAGAATTAAAAAAGGAATTCGTTTCATTACATTAAAATCAGTTGGGTCTTATATCAACTTTCTGAGTTATGTTCGTCCGCAAAAAGCAATGGAACTCTCCTACGCACTTTTTAGCCAGCCCAGAATTGGACGGCTGCAAAAAGAAACACTTCCAAAAATTTTACAAAATACAGAGACCGAAACTTTTCATCATGATGACCATCACTTTCAAACGTACATCTGGAAAGGAAACGAAACTAAAATCTTATTGGTTCATGGTTGGGAAAGTAATGCAGCACGCTGGAAAAAAACATTGCCTCATCTTCAAAAATCAGGAAGCACCATTATTGCATTAGATGCTCCGGCTCATGGTCAGAGCAGCGGAAAAGAATTTAATGTCCCGTTGTATGCAGAGTTTATTAATAAAGCCGTAGAAAAATACCAGCCCGAAATCATTATCGGACATTCTATAGGCGGCGCAGCCTGCATTTATCATCAGCATTTGTTTCCGGATACCAGTATCAAAAAAATGGTAATTTTAGGAGCACCATCAGATTTAAAAACTTTGATTGACAATTATATCTCAATGCTGAGTCTGAATACTAAAATGTTTTCCCTTTTAGAGAGCAAATTTCTCGAGCGGTTCCATTTTAAACTGGAAGATTTTTCAGGACAAAAATTTGCCTCCGGATTTAATGTTCCGGGATTTATTGCACACGATACATCAGATAAAATCGTCGCATTTGCCGAAGGAAAAAAGATTGCCAGTAACTGGAAAAACAGTCAGTTTATTGAAACTACCGGTTTGGGACACGGAATGCATGACGATGAATTGTATCAGAAAGTGATTGAATTCTTGTTTTCTGAAGGTTCAAAGTAGCAGATGTACAAAGGTTCAGAGATTCTGGGATTAGTCAAATTTTCTTTCATTCTCAGAAGTCTAAAATTGTCTAAACAACAATCTTAAAATTCTTTATGGAAAGATGAAGAAAGTATCCGTAATAGCGAATCTAGAAATGCATAGATATGCTCAATCTAAAAGCAGAAATAAAATTTTTAAAAATTATCATTTGAGAATTGCAGATGTAAAACGAGACTTCGGAATGTTTGAACGCTAAGAAGCTTCAAGCGACAGTGCAGATTTTCACGAATGTAAAATCTGAAATCTGAAGTCTAAAATACATTTTTTGACTACTTTTGCAGTATGGAAGAAAATTTAAAACGTCTGAATAAATTTATTGGAGAAACAGGCTACTGTTCACGCCGTGAAGCTGATAAATTGATTGAAGAAGGACGCGTAACATTAAATGGTGCCGTGGCTGAAATGGGAACTAAGGTTTCCGCTGCTGATGAAATACGCATAGACGGTAAATTAATTGTTGAAAAAAACGAAAAATTGATTTATCTGGCTTTCAATAAACCGGTTGGAATTGAATGTACAACCAATCTTGAAGTCCGAAATAATATTGTAGATTATATTAATTATCCAAAACGTATTTTCCCGATTGGGAGACTGGATAAAGCCAGTGAAGGATTGATTTTTATGACCAATGACGGTGATATTGTCAATAAAATTCTTCGTGCCAGAAACAATCACGAAAAAGAATATACTGTTACAGTAAACAAACCTATTACAGAACGTTTTATCCAGCGAATGGGAAATGGGGTTCCTATTTTGGATACCGTTACCAAAAAGTGTAAAGTAGAACAAATAAGTAAATTTACTTTTAAAATCATTTTAACGCAGGGATTGAACCGCCAGATTAGGAGAATGGCTGAATATTTAGGTTATGAAGTTACAGCTCTTAAACGTATCAGAATCATTAATATCTCTTTGGATGTTCCGGTTGGACGATATCGTGATTTAACAGATGATGAGATTAAAGAGTTAAACCAACTGATTGAGCCATCGAGTAAAACCGAAGAGGCCAGTTTTCCAAAAGTTGAAACTCAGGCTCCAAAACCAACTCCGACAAGAAGAAATGCTTTTATTTCTAAACACGATCCGCGATTTAAGAAAAGAGGCGATAATTAAAATATAAAATCCCATTCACTTTAAAAATGAATGGGATTTTTTGATTTATTTCTTTTTGTCCAAAAACTCATAATACAAAGCTTTAGACAAGAAGCTTTCATTCTGATAATTAGAAATCATTTGCTCTCTCGAACTTTCCTGATAATTTCCGTTCAGATGATTTGCTTTAAAATAGGCACGCCTTGTTTCGTCATTAAAGTTTAACCCGCTTAAAAAAACCGGCGATACTCCTTTATTTACAGAAATATTATAGTTGGTTATCAAACTTCCCCAATTTACATAGCTGCACAAAAGAACTGTTCCGTAGAAATACCAAACCATTTGGTTGACCAAATACGCATTTGTTTTTTGCTTTTTTATTTTTAGAAAAGTATAAACTAGTCCGATAAGCGAAAGAATTAGAAAAGCATAAACTCCTAAACGTTTATAAGTTAAACCAAACGAAGAAATGTATTCTGAGTTTTTAACAAATGTGCTTAATATTAAAATACCGTTTAAAAAGATCCAGATTTTCGCTAGCGTTTTAAGAAGATTAGCATTTTTATCAAAGTTAAATCCTCCTTTAAAATAAAACAAGATTACGCCAGCTGCCATCAAAATTGAAAAAATAATTGAATTTACTCTTTCGTGTGTAGCAGCACTCAACTCTGACATTTTTACTGCTGTGTCTTTAATTTCAAAAAACTGCTCATAATTGTAAGCTCCGATAAAAACTAAAAGCATAATATTTAAGAGAACTAAAGTGATTTCGCCACTTTTTCTCTCGAAATCAATATCTAAAAATGAAAAGGTATTTTGATTTTTTACTTCTGAAATATTCGTGAACTCATTATTCAATTTTGAATTGTATTGATAACAAACATCCGGAACCCAGTAATTCCAAAAGCTGAAGGAAATATAAAATCCTAAAATGCACATGGCAATTAATTGATAGAAATTAATATCCAGCTGATAATCTGTAAATATAGAGGAGAAATGATCGCTCCCGAAGGAATACACTATAAAAAATAACCCCAGAAAAACGACGGGAATAATTACAAAAGCAACGAGCTTTTTAGCAAAATCGTTATGAATTTTTCTTTCCGGCAACCATTGACTAAAGATAAATATCCGTCCAAGAGAAGTAATGCCGTTTAAGAAGATCAGCGGAAAAACCTGTATCATTTTCAGTTGTCCGTCCTGGGTTTTAAATTGCAAAAACAGTATGGATAATGCCAAAGAAAAAAAAGATGCAGCATCGCCATACCACGCAAAAGCAAAGCAGGACAAAATGGATGTCATAACCAGTAGAAGATGTGAGCGGTCTACAAACTTTTCCTGAAAGAAATAACTAATTAGCAGCGTTAGTACTACGCCAAAAACAGAAAGATTGATTCCGACAGATTCGTTGTAAAAAAGCAGTATAAAAATCAAACTGCAAGCTAGGATAATTTGGTGTTTCTTCATTGTCTTAAGATTTAAAAGTACTTTGTAATTCAAAGTTTTTAGATAAAAAAATAGTGTTATTAGGATTTCATTAATTTTTCAAGATAGGACAAATGTTCTTTAAAAGCGGCACGCCCCAAATCTGTTACCTGATAGGATGTTTTTGGTTTTTTGCCTACAAATTCTTTTTTAACTTCGATATATGCGGCTTTTTCAAGCGCCGAGGAATGACTTGCTAAATTACCATCGGTGATATTTAAAAGCGTCTTCATCTCGGTAAAATCTACCCAGTCGTTAACCATCAGAACAGACATAATTCCTAGTCTGACCCGGCTTTCAAAATCCTTATTTAGTTTATCAATAATTCCCATTGGGTTATTTGTATTTTTTGAACATTACTAATCCGTATACGATATGTAAGATACCAAATCCTAAGATCCAGAACAACAAACCATAACCGATGTAGAAAAGGGAAATACATCCTAAAATTAGTTCAGAAAAACCTAAATATTTTATATCTGAAAAAGTATACTTTTCAGCATTTATTAATGCAAGTCCGTAAAATATTAAGGTTGATGGGGCTACCAAACCAAAATATCCGTGGTAGATTAAAGCCAGACAAAATATCCCTCCGGCAATAAGCGGCAAAGCAAGATTGAACAACATCTTTTTTGTAGCCGAAGTCCAGATGGGTAAATTGTATTTTTTGCTTTTTCGGATGGTAAAAAAAATGCCAAATAGAAAGGCTGAGATTAGGATTATGATTCCGATCCAAAATAATTCTGAAACTAAATTTGCCGAATATAATCTATGCTCATCTTGTAGATAATCCATCCCGTTTGACTTGAACAACTGGTACACATAGATTCCGCCAATTAAAGCTGAAAGACCAGCGAAAACTCCTGAAAGTCCGCTTAATGATATAAATCGTGAAGAGCGCTCCATCATGGAACGAATATGTGCTAAATCTTCTTGGTGCTTTTGATTCATAATTAAAGTACTTTGCGATACAAAGTTATTATTTATTTTGGATTGACAAATTAAAATTTGGATTTTTTTTCAAAGTAGTTTATTGTAAAGAAACGCAGAGATTTTTCGTAGTTCAGAAGCCTGCGGACGCAAAGGTTTTTTCTTTGTGATACTTAGCTGTGAAATAGCTGCATTTTTTTTGTCAATGATCTTCTAAAAGGTGTGTCCCATTTACTGAAATTTAATGCTTTTATAAAAATATAATCCTGAATTTTATATTGAAAACAGACCGCGTGAGGGATAGGAGCAAGCTACCGAAGTAGCGTGGATAGCCCGACCTTGTTATGGCAAGCGGGCGAATGAGCGCAAAGTATTTTGCCCGCTTGCCATAACAAGGTCACGCCCCAATTATAAAACGAAAAAGCCTTTTCTAACGAAAAAGCTTTTGAATTATTTTTGATTTATGTCTAAAACCATCTTCTGCGTTTGAATAATAAAACCCCGAAAACAGAAAGAAGTATAGAAACGAATAATACTACCCAGATTCCGTATTTGCTTTCTTCTAAACCGTTTGGTACGTTCATGCCGTACAAACTGGCAATTAATGTCGGAATCATCAATATGATTGAAATGGAAGTCATTTGCTTCATGATGTTGTTCATATTATTGGAGATTACAGAGGCGTATGCGTCCATCATTCCGGTTAGAATGTTACTGTAAATACTGGCTGTATCTTGTGCCTGATTGAGTTCGATTTCGACATCTTCCAGTAATTCTGAATCGTAACTGGCTTTGTGTGCCTTGAGATTTTTTAATCTTTGAAATAAAACGTCATTTGCTTTTAAGGAAGTGATAAAAAAGACAAAACATTTTTCGATTTGAAGCAAAGCCTGCAATTCTTCATTTTTGATTGATTTTTCTAAATTATCTTCGGCCAGTTTGATTTTTTGGTTAATTTGTTTCAGATATTTCAAATACCAGACACTTGAGGACAAAAGCAGTCTCAAAACTAAATTTAAATTGTCTTCGATTATGATGTTTTTACGTTGTGAGTATTGTACAAAATCGGGGATTATTTCTGTGGTGTCAAAAGTAATGCTGACGCAGATATCGTCTTTGAAAATGACTCCGAGCGGAACGGTATGAAAGGGGATTTTGATATCGTTACTTTTTACAGGAATACGCATGATGATAAGCGTCCAGCCGTCTTCGATTTCGATACGCGGTCTTTCGTCTATATCTTCGATGTCATTATAAAAGGCTTCGGGAATTTGCAGTTCTTCGAGTAAATATATTTTTTCTGCTTCTGTTGGAGCTTCGATATGAATCCAGCAGTCTGAAGTCCATTTTGGGATTTCTATTAATCCGTTGTTGTTGGTGTAAAAGGCTTTCATTTCAAAAATACAGGGTTTATTGCAGCATTATGAAACTCAGAAGCTGCTTTAATTTAATACTAACGAATAATAATAATCGTCCATTTGGAGAAGTGTTTTTTAAGGTGCTGCAAAAGTATCCTTTATTTTTAGAAGGAGAAAGTTTAAAGTACTAAGAATATATTAAAGTGCTGCTTTGATTGGTTTTTTGCAGGCTGAATCCTAATATTATTTTTGGAAAGGTATTTACTTGCAATAATTATGTGTGAAGAAATGAGTTTCATTTTTTGTCTTTTATTCAAATACTTGAAATCTATATTGCTATGGGTCAAAAATTTAAGCGCATAAAAAAACCTGTTCAATGGAACAGGTTTTTAAAATATATTTTAAAGTCACAATTATTTGTTTTGTGCGCTTCTCATTTTGCGTGCTAAAAGTGTATTTTTTAAAAGCATTGCGATTGTCATAGGTCCTACTCCACCCGGAACCGGTGTAATAAATGAGGCTTTTTTGCTTACTCCGTCAAAATCAACGTCACCTTTGATTACGTAGCCTTTTGAGTTTGATGCATCGTCTACTCTGGTAATTCCAACGTCGATAATTACAACTCCGTCTTTTACCATATCGGCTTTTAAAAATTCCGGAACTCCTAATGCTGTAATGATAATATCGGCATTTTTAGTAAATTCTGCTAAGTTCTTAGTACGGCTGTGCGTTAATGTAACTGTTGAATCTCCCGGATTTCCTTTACGGCTCATTAAAATACTCATCGGACGTCCTACAATATGACTTCTTCCTATAACTACGGTATGTTTTCCTGAAGTTTCTACTTTATAGCGTTCCAGCAATTCCATAATTCCGAATGGCGTAGCCGGAATAAACGTTTCCATTTCTAAGGCCATTCTTCCAAAGTTTGTAGGATGAAAACCATCAACATCTTTAACCGGATCTATTGCTAAAAGTATCTTTTCTTCGTTGATATGTTTTGGCAACGGTAACTGAACGATGTATCCGTCCAGATTATCGTCTTCGTTTAATTCTTTTATTTTTGCCAGTAATTCTTCTTCGGTAATGGTTTCGGGTAAAGCTACTAAAGTTGAATCGAAGCCAATTTGCTGGCAGGATTTTACTTTACTTCCTACGTAAGTTAAACTTGCTCCATTGTTTCCCACTAAAACGGCTGCTAAATGAGGTACTTTTCCTCCAGCATCTTTTATGGACTGAACTTCGGCTGCAATTTCGTTTTTAATGTCGTCAGATGTTTTTTTACCGTCTAGTATTTGCATTGTCGTTGTGTTTCTGGTTTAAATTTATTTTGTTTCAGGTTTCATGTTTCACGTTGAAAACGAAACGCAATTTATTTATCGAAAAAAGTTTCAAATTTCAGTCTCTTAACCTGAAACCTGAAACTTGAAACTTTTATTATTTTTATTTTGGCATTCCCGGCATTCCGCCTGGCATTCCTTTCATACCGCCCATCATTTTCATCAGGTTTTTTCCGCCCGGCCCCTGCATCATTTTCATCATCTTGCTCATTTGGTCAAACTGCTTCATTAGCTGGTTTACCTGCTCGACTTTTGTTCCGGAACCTTTTGCAATTCTGGCTTTTCTTTTTACGTCGATAATTGCCGGTTTACTTCTTTCTCCGGGAGTCATCGAGTAAATGATCGCTTCGATATGTTTGAAAGCGTCATCTTCGATCTCCACATCTTTCATGGCTTTAGAAGCACCTGGAATCATTCCGACAAGGTCTTTCATATTACCCATTTTTTTCACCTGCTGAATCTGCGTTAAAAAGTCATCAAAACCAAATTCGTTTTTAGCAATCTTCTTTTGCAGTTTTCTTGCTTCTTCTTCGTCAAATTGCTCCTGCGCTCTTTCAACAAGAGACACAACGTCTCCCATTCCCAAGATACGCTCTGCCATACGTTCCGGATAGAAAACATCAATTGCTTCCATTTTTTCTCCGGTACCTACAAATTTAATTGGCTTATTTACGATTGATTTGATCGAAAGTGCAGCTCCACCACGTGTATCACCATCTAACTTCGTTAATATAACTCCGTCAAAATTTAAGATATCGTTGAATGCTTTTGCTGTGTTTACTGCGTCTTGTCCTGTCATAGAATCGACAACGAACAATGTTTCCTGTGGCTCAATTGCTTTGTGTACACGCGCAATCTCGTCCATCATTTCCTGATCTACTGCCAAACGACCTGCTGTATCGACGATAACCACATTAAAACCGTTTGCTTTTGCATGCTTAATTGCGTTTTGAGCAATTTCTACAGGATTTTTATTCTCTGGTTCTGAGTATACCTCAACACCAATTTGATCTCCTACAACATGTAACTGATTAATTGCCGCAGGACGGTAGATATCACACGCTACTAAGAGTGGTTTTTTATTTTTCTTTGTTTTTAAGAAGTTGGCTAATTTTCCTGAGAAAGTAGTTTTACCCGAACCTTGTAAACCGGACATTAAAATTACTGTCGGGTTTCCAGAAAGATTTACACCGGCAACATCCCCTCCCATTAATTCAGTAAGTTCGTCTTTAACTAACTTTACTAATAATTGTCCTGGCTGAAGTGTCGTCAATACATCCTGACCTATCGCTTTTTCTTTTACTTTTGCCGTAAAATCTTTCGCAATTTTAAAGTTAACATCGGCATCAAGCAACGCACGACGAACTTCTTTTAAGGTGTCGGCAACGTTTACTTCTGTAATTTTACCGTGTCCTTTTAATATATGGAACGCTTTATCTAACTTATCACTTAAATTATCAAACATATCATTTTCTTTATTAGAAGTGCAAAGATAATCTAATTAGATATTTCAGGCAATTTTTATTTTTAAGGTTCATAGCTGCAAAGGCACAAAGACACAAAGTTTTTTTTCAGCCACGAAGGCGCTAAGGCACAAAGCTTTTTTTCGCCACGAAATGCACTAATTTCTCTAATTATTTTTCTCCCGCAGATTTAGCAGATAAAGCTGATTTTATTATTGAAAAAAAATCTCGCAGAGGCGCTAAGGCGCAAAGTTATTTCACGCAGATTTAAAATGATTAAAGCAGATTATGCAGATTTCTATTTTTATATAATCAAAAAATTAAAATCTGCTAAAATCTGCCGAATCTGCGTGAAACAAAAACTCAAAATAAATCTGCTAAATCTGCTAAATCTGCGACAGAAAAAAAACTTTGTGCCTTAGCGCCTTCGCAGCAAACAAAAAAAGCGCAAGAAGAAAAAACCTCTGCGCCTTTGTAGCTCTGAACCTTTCTACCTATGACTAAAACTGAAAGTAAATAAACGGCTGAGAACCGGCTACCGCTGTTGCGTAAACTATCCAATATACAAATCCTAAAATTATAGCTTTGATTAATAAAGGTGTTTTATCAAAAACAGATTTCATTCCCGTTGTAAATGATTCCGGTAAGAAATGCCAAACATAACCAAACAGCATTAACCCAAATACGTTTTTATAACCTAAAACTATTGTTTTCCAAAGTTCCGGTTCAAACGTTAACTGACCGATAGTGTTGATTACCTGTAAAGCGGTTTCAAAATCTCTGGCGCGGAAGAAAATCCAGCAAAAAACCACAAAATGAAATGTAATCAGAATAGAGAAAAATCGCCATAGAAAATTTGGACTTTTATCTTTTTTGGAAGGAAAGAATTCCATGAAAATTTTATGAACTGCCAATGCCAATCCGTGAAGCGCTCCCCAAACAATGAACTGTGCTCCTGCTCCATGCCATAATCCGCCCAAAAGCATGGTAGTAAAGAGATTAAAATTGGTTACTAAAGTCTGTTTTCTTTTACTGGAAAGTAAAAATGATAAACAGAAAAGTAAAATACTTGCAAAAGCTACGATTAACGGAATTATACTGGTTGTATAATTTGCCATTCCCCAGAGTAATAATCCGAAGAAAAATAAACTTGGAAATAAATATCCGGCAAAAGATCCCGATCTGTTTCCTCCAATGGAAATGTATAGAAAGTCTTTTAACCAAGTGGAAAGCGAAATATGCCATCTTCTCCAAAAATCGGTAATAGAGGTAGATTTATAAGGCGTTCTAAAATTTTCGGGCAATTTAAATCCTAACAATAATGCGATACCAATTGCCATATCTGAGTATCCGGAAAAATCACAATAAATTTGTATTGCATATCCGTAAGAAGCCATCAGATTTTCAAAAGAGGTGTAGCTCAGCGGCGTATCAAAAACACGATCGACAAAATTTACCGAGATGTAATTGGAGATTACAGTTTTCTTTATTAATCCGCCAATAATTAAAAACAAAGCATTGTTTACATCTTGTTTCGTTAAATTTAATTTTTGATAAATCTGCGGAAGAAAATCTTTTGCGCGTACAATTGGACCGGCAACTAATTGCGGGAAAAACGAAACAAAGAATAAATATTCAATGTAGTTTTTTGTGGGTTTTATTTCTTCACGATATATCTCAATAATATAACTCATGGACTGAAAAGTATAGAACGAAATTCCAACCGGAAGAAACACATTGTGTAATGCGAAATTACCGCTAAACATATCATTATATGTTACAATCAAAAAGTTCATGTACTTGAAATAGCCCAGAAGTGCTAAATTCAAAATAACACTAATTACTAAATATACCTTCTTTACGCCATCACGTCTTTCTCTGTAAATAATCTGGCTTAAACCATAATCGACAACAGAGGAAAGTAGTAGTAAAAGAAAATAAATGCCGCTTGATTTATAATAAAAGAAAAGCGAGAAAAGAATAACATACGTTAATCTCAAATAAAATGTCTTGCGTAAAAAACCATATACAAAATAGAAAACCAGAAATAAGCCCAGGAATAAACCGGTATTAAACAAAAGTTTTTCGTCGGGATTGTAAACAAACCAACTTTCTGCTTTTTCTCTTGTAATGGCACCAAAATTTTCAATAAACCAGTTATTGATGCTTTCAATTGTTATCAATGTGATCTTTATTTTTTATAATTATAGTATGCTTTTTCTAAAGCTTCACTAAACATTTTACCTTGTTTTTCGTATCCTTTTTTAGTATAATGTACCCAGTCCGCTCCTATTAATCCCTGAACTTTTAATTGTTGAATACCGCTCATTCCGCCAAATTCATCGTATAAATCCCAAACAGCAAAACCGTCTTTTTTAGCGATCTCAATTATATCTTGGGTATAATCCTGAATATAGGTGTTCGGTTTTCTTCTTAATAATGAAGGCGGCGGCGTCATGACAATTATGGGAGCCTCTATTTTTTGTGCTTTTATATTGCTGATAAATTCTCTTAATTCCTGAATGTACTTTCCGGATTCGAGTTTATCATAACTTTCATTTGTGCCGAGCGAAAAAACCAACAGATCAGGATGAAGCGATTTTAACTGCTCAAAAAACAATGGATATTTATTATAATCTGAGAATTTGGCTCCATTTACCCCAATTCCGCTGTAAATTAATCCGGGTGAATCTTTTTCTAAAATCAATCCGTTTAACTCAAAATTGGAAGCCTTTTTATTCGGAATCAAAAAAATCCGGTTTAAAGCATTTTCTGAGTTATAATAATGTGAAAAAGAATCGGACTGCATATCCAGAGATACAAACTCAGACATCGAAATGGTTTTTGCTCTGGTTTCGTTTGTCGCAATTTTTAGAGTTCTGCCTGCTCTAATGGCATTTGACTTTAAACGATTATCTCTTTTGATTTCAGCAATCGACACATTGTATTTGTCTGCAATACTGCCCAATACCTCACCTTTCTTAATTTTATGCGTAATGACTTTTCTCTCTGTAGTCTGAATGGAATTGATTTTAGAAGAAATAGCCAGATCAAACATATCCTGATTCTGAGGCGTTATAATTTTGATTGTATTGAATTTATATGCCGGATCTTTTACATTCATTTCTACGACAAAACCTCCCGTGTCCCTCCAAAGTCCAATACCGGTCAAACCAACTGGATTACTTTTAAAGGGATGAATGTTTCGATAACTTTCCCAGGTTCTGTTGGATTTAAAGCGCTCATTGTAAGATCCGTTTGTTTTTGCCAGCTGGTAAGGAAAAACCAAACCTCTTCCTGCATTTCCGAATTGACTCTGCAAACGTTTTCTGATTTCATTTGTCATTAAATCTCCCTGAATGTGGGAATCTCCAATATGGACTATATTAATCTTTTGATTTTTCTGATTTTCATTCTCTTTTAATTTCTTAAAAAAGCCTTCTAACACTTTCGCATTATAAATGGGATCATCAGAAGAAATCTCACTTGCAGCAGTATCTACTTTTTGAATCATATTTTTTGAAGTTACATGAGAATCTGTTTTGGGCGTCTTGTCATTTGTTGAGAAAAAAAGACAACAAAAGAAAATAATGATTTTATTTATCATAGGCTGTCGTTTGTTACTGAGACGGAATCGGCCTTAGTCTTTCTGGCCGCTTTTCTTTTAATTGCATCAGCATCTCGTTTTTCTCTCAGTGCTTTATACTCTTCGTATCCTTTATTTAATTGTCCGTATAATAAATTCCCAATTGCCTTTGCACCACGCTGATTAAAATGGGTGTAATCTTTATTTGCTTTTGCAGGAACTTCTTCAACCCATTTAATCATCGATCCGTCGCCACCCATGAGTGTATATAAATTTACGAATCCAGATTGGGTTTCAAGGGCATAATGTTTTTGTGCTTTCATTAAAGGAACAACTGCCGAATCGGTTTTCATTTCCAAATCATATTTCGTGGATTTATCTGCTGTAGAAACAATCAAAATAGAAACTCCCGGAAACGATTCTTTAATCTTATTCACCGTTTTTGTCATTCCTTTTTCGTACCAGGAATAGTTCTTTGTTCCGTAATTTAAAACATTGGTTCCGTAATGCAGGATAACTAAATCGTATTTCAGATTAGCATTAAAAGCTTTCATCACCTCAGCATTAAACATCGAAATAGGCAGTCCGGAATTTCCTCGCTGCGAGAAGTTATCTACGTGAACACCGCTTCCATTATCAAAATTAAATCCGTAAATCGGAATCGAATCTGCCTGTATAAAACTGGCTTTAAATGCTTTTAAACTTCCGGAGGAAACTTTTAAGGTATTGACTAAATTATTCGGTGACAACGTTTTTCTTAACGTATCTTTTCCGATAATAAAGTTCACTTTTCCTGTTTTAGAAGCACGTCCATAAAACAAAGTCGGATTGTCTAATGTTGTAGAATATTTATTTAATCCTGCCTCATATTGAACCCAGGCAGTATTGGTTTTATCATTTGCAAAAAACACATGGCCGTTTACGCCAAAAGGGCTTGTAGGTCTTTTGACATTCAGGTAGGATTGTGCTTTCCAATTTTTAGAATACGTTGATTTTACAGATCCGCGGGAAGCTGCAGATTCAGAACTGATAGAAACAAAACCAACCCCGTTTCCGCCAAAACGCTCCTGATAGTTCATTCGAACATCCTGTACAATCAAATCTCCGTCGGTCATGGAATCTCCGTAGTAAGCAATTCTAACCTTATTCTGCGGATTTTTCTCTAACTGATACAATCTTTCATAAAAATGAATGAGATATTGATACCCTTTGTAAGTCTCAAAAGTTTCAGCGGGAAATTCAATTCCTTCTGTTTCATCAAAGACAATTTTTTGTTTATTGAGCGCTCTTTCGCTTGCCGCAATACTGTCGTCATCGACCGCTAAAGAGTCTTCGGCAACAGATTCTAAAAGCAGACTGTCTATCAGTATATTTTTAGAATCGAGTTTACTCTCAGGAAATATTTTGTCCGGCAGGATTTGCTTAAACCCAATAAAAGCTATGAGTGCCAAAGCCACAATAGCAAAAGACTGAAAAAAATAAGATTTTGTATTCACTTAATAATTATAATAATTTGAAGAACTGCAAACAAAAACTAAACCAATAAATCACGGTTAATTTACTGCAGAAAAAACTTGTGCAAAGATAGAATAACATTTTGTTTCTCTTTCATTTTAACAAGAAAGTAGATAAAAAAAAGAGGCTAAACGAATCTAACCTCTTAATCAAAAAAAAATAAAAAAAAACAAAGCTAATGATTAACTAAATTTTGAATGCGTTGCATTGTATTTGAGAATGAAATAATCTTATTGTTTTTAGATTTTCATTTAAGGATTATTTCAGGATAGTATACTGGAAAGTAGGATAACCTCTTTCTCCTGCTGCATTTACACCAGCAGTAAATCTAACTTTATAAACATTTCCTGCTGGATCTTTAACTACAAAGAAACGATCTGATTTTGCATTAAAGCTAGAAGTTGGATTACCATTTGCATCTGTTCCCCCAACAGTTCCTCTCCAGTTTGAACCAATATTTCTTTGATCGTCTGTAAATTTAGTATTGTCAACATTTCCTAAAGTGAAAGCATCGTATGTAAAAGCACTTGTAAGTACTTGATACGCTTTTGCACCACCTTTTACGTTATTTAAAATGAAGTCTGCAAAATTATAAGGAACTAAACCTGTTCCGAAATTAGTGGTATTAGTAAAACTTGTAAAACTAATATCCCATTGTGCTTTTTGAGGTTCTACACTAACTGTTTTTTTATCTAGTAAGCTTAAGAAAGTAAAGTTATAAGCTGCATTTTTTGAAACAATGATTTCTTCGTGAGTTGTAGCTGCAAGATCGGCATACTGTACTTTATAATCATTACCGCTTCTTAAAATTCTAACTTTTCTCCATCCTCTGGAAGTCCCATTAGCAGTACCTTCATTTCCAGTCTCTGGTTTAGTAGTTGCTGGATTACTTCCCATATTAATTAAATAAACTTTATTTTCACTTTCTGTTGCTGAGATAGCTGCAATAGTAGTTTTAGTAATATCTCCTGATGGATCATCTACTTGAGCTATACTACCAGATCCTTGATTGAAAATCATAGTTGCATCTTCTGCCTGAACTTCATCAATATTTGTACTAGTTGTTTGTTTAGCAGACATTTTAACAGTATGGTTTATAATTACTCTAAAATCTGTTCCAGAGTAGAATCCTAAATCCCAGGAAACTCTAGGAACAGTAGTCATTTTTCCACTGCTTAAATCAACAAAAACCTGATTTGGTTCTGTTGGTCCACCAACTTCCGGAGCCAATGCATTTCCTAAAGAAGCCGTTTCGTTAAAGTTTACCTGGATTGATTTATTTTCAGCAATAACCGCATTAATACTTGAACTACTAATCGTGAAAACTACATTTTTAACTTCACCTTCTACCGCTTCTTTTAATTTCTTAAAACTAAAGTTCACAGAAGAAACACCTTTTTCGAAAGGAATAATTACTTTACCAGCTGCAATTGCTGGAGTTATACTGTAATCTGTACCTGCTACAACTGCTGTTTCAGTATATGTTAAAGTTAATGAACCAGCTGATGCGGTTGGAGAAGCAAATTTAATTTCGACCGGAGTTGTTTCCGCTGACAAATTTAATGACGTAGATGCAAAAGCTACAACATTAGCCTGAGCTACTTCGTCATCGCTACTACAAGCGGCAATGGCAAGTAGCACAAAAGATAATATTAGAATAAAGTTCTTTTTCATGGTATTGATTTATTAATTAAAATTTAGATTATACGAAAGTTTTAAGAAGTAAGATCGGCCGTAACCTAACATCATGTCAGTGCTAGAACCTGTTCCATGAGCTCCTCCTGATGCATTTCCTCCTCCATTTTGAATAGATTGAAGATTGGTAACATCAAAAAGGTTTCTGGCTCCTACAGTAACTTCAAATTGATTTTTTAAGAATGATTTTCTAATAGAAGCATCCATCCAGCTATACGAATCCAGCGTACTTAAAAAGAAACCTGCTTTACCATCTGTATCTGTCCCTGCAACATATTGTTGCTGCTGTCCATTATATTTATAAAAGACAGCCAATAAAGTATTCCATTTTGAAATATTGTATGAGATACTTGAATTTAGTCTGAATGAATAGAAAAATTTATCATCAGAAACTACGTTTAGCGCAGCCAAATCAAGTTTTCTGGAAATTCCAACTACAGCTCCCCCTAACATTACATTCCAATTTTTATAAGTATATTGTTCTACTGTTGAAATATTCCACATTTTATATTTGTTGATATTAAAATATTTATAAGTCAAAGGGGTCACTTGCGTTGTAACCAGGTCAATTCTATCATTAACATCCAAATATGTAACAGCTAAGTTGTTTGATATCTGAGCACCAGAATCAAAAGTACAGGCTCTTTTTAAGCTAACTTCATAAGAAGTACTTGTTTCAGGAATCAAATCTGCATTTCCCTGCATGTTGTGATTGGAGTCTACAAAATAAGTATATAGCTCATCAAAGTTTGGAGTACGATATGACTTACCTAAAGAAGCTCTTGCTTCCAGCCCCTTATCGAAAAGATATCGCAAACCTAATGAACTTGCATATTGATTTTCGAAAGCAGTCTGAAAAGAGAATCGAAGCCCTGGACGAATTGAGAATTTATCATTTACACCAATTTCAGCAACTGAATAAATATCATAATTCTCCAATCTCTTTCTGATATCTACTCCTTGCTGATTATCATCTCTGAAAGCTCCAACTGATGAATCATAGAAACCCTTTTCATTTGTGATTTCATAGCCCAATTGAAAGTCTATTTTTTTATTATCAAAGAAATTACTAAGCGCTCCCGTCGAATAAAATACTTCTTTTGATTGGTAAGTTTTTCTGCTGTTATCAACTTCTTGTTTAGTATCTATATGATAAACAAAAGTTTCTAAATCACGCTCTTGTTTCTGTTCAGAAACCGAAACATTATACTTTAACTTCGAAAAAAGATTTCCAGTGGCATTTAAATGGTGATAATAACGATTTGTAATATATTTTTTGTCTCTTGAATAATAGGTATCTGCAAATGGATAATTGTCTTGTATATTTATAAGTGGGTTATAGTAATTAACATCTTCACCATAATAATCAAATTTGTAAAAAATTCTAAAAGCATCTTTTTGATATCCTATCATAGCATTTCCTACCAATTGCTCTTTTGGTAATTGTGTATAACCTCTAAGACCATCGTTGTGATAGTAATCTTTTCCTTGTCTGCCATCATAATAACCAGCCATTGCATTGCGATTTCCTCCAATGTTTACGAACCATTTTTCATTAAAATTATGTGCAATTTTAACCGATTGAATGTGACGTCCTTTATCAAAAAAGCCAAACTCTTTACCCACTGTTTCTTCTTGAAGTGTTGCACCTATCTGCCACTTATATCCACCGCCTTTTTTGGTAATAATATTTAAAACACCTGTTACTGCATTTGCTCCGTGAGTTACCCCCATTGAACCTTCGATGATTTCGATTCGTTCGACATCATCCAAATTTACCTGTGTTAAATCAACATTAGTTCCCATTCCTGTATCACTTACTAATGGTATGTTATCAACCAAAATTTTAAAATACTGAGAATCTAATCCAAACATAGAAACCTTTGAACGTCCATCATCCCCATTAGATGTTACAGTAATATTTAAATACTGGTTTAAAACATCTGCCAAATTATTTGCGGCTAACTGCTTTATATTTTCTTTTGTAATTACTCTAACATTAAAGACCGATTTTTTTATAGATTGTGGTTCTACCTGTCCGGTAACAACTACTTCAGAAAGTTTATTTACAGACGTGGAATCTGTTTTCTGTGCAAAAGAGATTTGACATAAAAGAATCGCTGCAAAAAGGGTAATTTTTATTTTCATTATTTTTATTCAGTCTTAATAACAGGGCAAATATATAACTATTTTTAATTATTCTAAATAAAATTTATATATTTGCCGAAATTTAAAACAAACAATAAGTTATGATTTCAAAAAGCCTTTTTTTGTCAGCCGCAATGGCTTTAACATGTGGTCTTGGATTTAGTCAGGACAAGAAACAACAAGACATAAAGTCTATTAAGTCAATGTGTGGTTGTTATGAAGTGAAATTTAATTTTACTGAAACATTTTCATATCCAAAAGATACACTGACTTATAAGCCTTCTGAAACAAAACACGAATCTGCTTTAGAATGGGTAGAATTACTGGAAGATACTCCCAACAAAATTGTAATGCAGCATTTACTGATTGTTAGTGATGATATGATTATCAAACACTGGAGACAAGACTGGTTATATGAAAACACAGATTTATATTCTTTTGATAAAGGAACTTCGTGGAAATACAAAAAGTTAGACAAGAAAGCTGTTAAAGGCCAATGGACTCAAAAAGTATATCAGGTAGATGACAGTCCACGATATGAGGGATCTTCAACCTGGGTTCACGTTGACGGAAAAGATTACTGGGCAAATGTTGCCGATGCCCCATTACCAAGAAGAGAGCAGACAAAACGTAATGATTATAATGTTTTAAAGAGAAGAAATATTCATGAAATTACAGCCACAGGATGGAATCACGAACAAGATAATGACAAATTGATTCGCGACGATTCCAGGAAAGATGTATTGTTAGCGCAGGAAAAAGGATTTGATGTTTATACTAAAGTTCCGGACATTAAATGTCAGGCCGCTCAAAAATGGTGGGTTGCTAATAATGCATTATGGAAAAATGTCCGTGATAAATGGCAAACCTTATTTGACAGAAACAAAGATTTAAACTTAGAAGCCAAGGTAGACCGTAAAGCACTTTATTCTCTATTGTTTGATTTAAAGCCAGATACTGCAAAAGCAGAAACAGATAAAATCATTGACAAGTTTGTTAAGTAATTAGAATTAGTTGTTATGAAAAAGCCGGAAGTTTTAGACTTCCGGCTTTTGTTTTTAAAAGTATCGCAGTTCAGATAAAAATCTTTCACAATAGACTCTACAATTCATTTTGTACAATTAAAGGATTCGCATTAAGCTCAGCCTTAGGAATTAGCCACTGCCATCTTTTATCTGTTGGTGTTACATACATAACGCCATTTGTATAAGAAGAATCATGGTTTGTTCCTGTTCGGTCCAAAGGAGCATTGGTTCGTTTTAAATCAAAAAATCTAAAACCTTCTCCCCATAATTCTATTCTTCTTTGTACTAAAATCTCATCAACTAAACCTTGCCCACTATTAGAAGATAAAGTATAATCCGGATTTCGTGTTTTTTCAAAATCATAAAGTACTTGGGCTGCATCGGCATTACCAAGTCTTGCTTTTGCCTCTGCCTCAATTAAATACATTTCTGCTACACGCATATACGGAACATCACATCTGCTGTCGCCTTCACCTACTGCTAAAAACTTTTGACTGGTATATGGAAACTTTGCAAAATTAGAAGGCAATGACAGTGATGTATGATTTCCGGTCTTATCAAACAACAATGATCGCACATCTGTTGATGGAATCAACTCGTATAATTTATTATTAATTGCTTTCGGGCAGGAACGTATCACAGTTGAACTGAAATTTCGTGACATGTATGCACCAAAATTCCCAAAATATTCTGTTTGTACTTCATTAATATGGCTGCCCCACATCCATTCTTTGTTATTAAAATCATTGAATCCAGATGTATAGTCGCTGGCAGACATTAAGGTTCTTCCAGATCTGGCTTTATTAGCATACAAAGCAGCAGTTGCCCAATCTCCCTGAGTTAAAGCAACACGGGCTTTTAATCCTTGGCAAACCTTTAAATCTAAGTGCGAATTATTTGGTTTTAAATAGCCTTCTAATAAAACATTTGCTTCGTCCAAATCTCTATTAATTTGAGCATAAACCTCTTCAACTGTTGAGCGTGGCAATGATTCGTTTGAAACATTTAAAATTAGTGGCACTCCTAATTGTGTGTTAGTATCTCCTGCAACATATCTTTTAGCATATAACTGCACTAATTGAAAATTACAGAATGCACGATAAACCAAAGCCTGCCCTTTTACAATATTTTTATCTGAATTTGAGCCAATAGCCGCATCTGCAGTATTTATAATTGTATTTGCGTTGCGAATTATTCGATAATACGTCCTATAAGGGAAACGCACATCAACCGAATTTTCATTAACAACCGCACTCCAATTATACACAGATAAAAACCATCCATTTGTAATAGGAAAAACAACATCATCACCTATAATGTCAGTCTGCTGCATTAAACCTCCCAATCCCGTCTGACTTTGATCTTCATAATTAGAATACAGTGATCTATGTATTCCATTTAATAGCGTCATTAAATTCTCTGTAGTTTTAGTGGCACCTGCGTCATCTACAAACTCTGTTGGCTTTTTTTCCAGAAAATCCTCTGAACACGATCCCGAAACTGCTGTAATGATTGCCAATAGTAACAGTTTAATATAAGTACTTTTCATCTGCTTAAAAATTTAAATTAAGTCCTAACGTAATTACCCTTGCCGGAACATATCTGTTCTGAGTTGTTCCGTTAAAAGTTTGCGTGGGATCCATTCCCTGACGTTTTGCGAATAATAATAAGTTTTCCCCATTAATATAAACAGAAGCATTGTCTACTTCCAGTCTGGATATGAACTCAGCAGGAACTTTATAAGATAAGTTAATTTGTCTTAACGCTAAATAATCAGAACCTATCAACCATCTGTCAGATCCAGAAGATGCAGCGGTATTACGATTAATATCTAATCGTGGTACATCTGTTATATCACCCGGCTGTTGCCATCTTCTAAAAATATCAGTGCTTAAAGCCGATCCATAGTTGTTTCCTGTGTGCATTAAAGCTGAGTAATTGGTGTCATACATTTTTCCTCCTATTTGATAAGAGCAAAGCACATTCAGTTCAAGTCCTTTGTATTTAAAAGTATTTCCAAAGCTTCCAAATAAATCAGGAATAGCAGTACCTGCGTAATGATAAAGAGCCTTATTATGATCTGTGGTGACGTTTGTTCCGTCTACAACCCTTACACTGCTGTCATTAATTCCGACAAATTTTGGATCTGCTACAAATAATGCATAGCCATCAGCGGGATCTACTCCATACCAATCTCTCAACCAGTAATCATATATAGAATGGCCGATGGAAAGTTTTTTACTATCCAGAATAATTTCACCTTGCGGAAGTTTTGTAATCTTATTATTAATTGTTGATGCATTAACATTTAAGCTCCAGGAAAAATCTTTTGATTTTAAAATGATGCCATCTAGCGCTATTTCGATTCCCTTATTAACCATTGAACCAATATTTTCTATTCGATTATCCAATCCTGCAGATAAAGGATTTGGAACTGAGAAAATAAGTCCGTCTGTATTTCGGTTATAATACTCTACACTTCCTTTTAATCTATTTTTAAATAATCCGAATTCTACAGCTACATCTTTTTGCGTATTCACTTCCCATTTCAAATCGGGAGCTGCCGCCGCATAGATTAAAGTTCCTCCCTCGTTGCCATTGTCTTTTCCTAAACTATAGGTAGACTGGCTCACATAATAATTTAATCCATTTATCTTATAACCGGCATCATTTGTATCGCTTATAGTATGAGAATCATTCCCAACTTCTCCAATAGATGCTCTCAATTTCAAATCATTGATCCATGAATTATTCTTCATGAAATTCTCTCTTGAAACTACCCATGCTCCTCCCAAAGACCAAAAATTACCCCAACGATTATTTTCTGCAAATTTGGAGGAACCATCTCTTCTTAGTGATGCCGAAATGATATATTTACTGTCATAGTCATATCCCAATCTTGAGAAATAAGATTCTGTAGCATAATTTCTTGTATATGAACTCAAACCTGTAGTTGTAGCATAATTTACAAACTCTATAATGCCGGGAGAAACCTGACCTGATTTGGTACCTGTAGTCCAGTTTCTTTCGTAATCAAAATTTTCATGTCCTAAAAGAGCAGTAACAGAGTGCTCTCCAATTTTTTTAGAATAATTAAGCAACTGATTGTAAGTAATCCCCGTCAAAATTTTATCCTCTTTACCCATCAAACCTGTTGGTGCTCCATCGCCAATCAATGTATTGTAAGAATAAGTTCTGTTGTAATACGACTTATCAATAGAAACATTAGTAGTAAATTTAAAATCTTTCATGAAGCTGATATCGAAAAAAGTTCGTGCCGAAACAGCTAATCCTTTTACTACATCAGTATCGTTTAATGTTTCATAAACTACATTTCTGCCATTTGAAGCACCCGATCCACGTGCTGTTGAATATACTTTATTGCCATTTACATCTAAAACATAATCGCCGTTAGCAGTATGGTCGAATACGGGATAAATTGGTCCCATTGTACGAATTGTTCGAAATGGGTTTTTAAAAGATGCTGTATAATCTACACCATCAGTCCCTAATTTCGAATTTGTTAATGTTCCTGAAATATTCAATCCTGTTTTAAACCAGTCTTTTAAACTTGTATTTAAATTTAATCTTCCTGTAGTTCGTTCAAAACCAGAATTTCTGATATAACCCTCTTCATTTAAATAACCTAAAGAAGCAAAATAATTAGATTTTTCAGATTTGCCCTGATAGGAAAAATCAACATTTTGACGAACTCCTGCCCTTTCCAGTTGTTTGGACCAGTCAAGGTCCTGAGGATATAATAATTTTGCATCAGGATTTAATTTACCATCTGTACCTACTATAGTATTAGCTGCAACATTGAATGGATTTGTGACTAATACAACTGGCACTCTTGCAGATGCGTAACTATTGGCAGCATCTATCTGCGACTGGTTATTCATCGGACGACTATTACGGATCGCTTCCCACTCCAAAGGATAATAATCCATTGCATTAACCCTCTCGTAATCTTTTATGGAGCGCGAAGTTATACCAGTACTCATATTAAGTGAGAATTTATCTTTTACTGATTTTCCTGATTTTGTAGTAATTATAATTACGCCATTAGCTGCTTTTGAGCCATATAAAGATGTTGACGATGCATCTTTTAAAACCGATAAACTTTCAATATCATTAGAATTTAAATTACTAATATCTCCTGCATAAGGAACTCCATCAACAATATAAAGTGGTGTATTGGATCCATTGACAGAACTAAAACCACGTATTCTAACTTCGGGAGCCGAACCTGGCTGACCTGCCGAGCTCTGAATCTGTACACCGGATGTAGAGCCTTCTAAAACTGAAAGTGCATTAGTTAGTGGCCTGCTTTCGAGCTGTTCTGATTTAATTTGTTTCGCAGATCCTGCATATGCAGTTTTTTTTGCTGTCCCGTATGCTACAACAACAACCTCTTCAAGTTCTTCACCGCCATCTTTCATTTTGATATTTACAGAAGAAGACGCGCCAATTGTTACAGCACTATCCTTCATCCCCATATAAGAAAAAACCAAAACATCTCCTGTTTTCGCTTTAATACTATACTTGCCATCCAAATCGGTTTGCACTCCTGATTTTGTACCTTTTACTACTACATTCGCTCCCGGAATAGGACCATTTCCATCTGATACAATCCCTGAGATTGATCGATCCTGGGCATAAAATATTTGCGTTGTTAAAGCAAACACCACTGCTAATATCAGTTTAATTTTTTTTCTCATTTATAGCTATTTTAATTTAGGGACGCAACTTAAATAATTAAATTATTTTTAACAAGATTTTAAATACATTTAACACTTAAAATTGTAAGATTAAATTTAATATTTAAATTTTAAAAATAAAAAAACCGTCTTAAAGACGGTTTTCTACCCTATATTATTTTTACTAAAAGCTTACTAATTCAAAATAGTTAAAACGTATATCAGAGATTTTTTTTAAGTTTTATGTTATTTGCCTGATTATCCTCAGAACAATAATCTGAGGCAAAAATAGAATTGAATTAAATTTAAAAACGTCTCTTAAAGCCAAAAAAGCAATAAAAAAAGCCAATAGTTTATAAAACTATTGGCTTTAAAAATTTAATCACATTTATTCCTACATTCTTTCTGGAACTTCAATTCCCAGTAGTCTGAAGGCTGAATTAATAACTTCGGCAACTTTTTGGGAAAGCTGAACTCTGAATATTTTTTTTGTTAAATCAACTTCTCCTAAAATATGAACAGACTGATAAAATGAATTGTATTCTTTTACCAGATCGTATGTATAATTTGCAATCAAAGCCGGACTATGATTTTGTGCTGCATTTTGAATTACTTCAGGAAAAAGTTCGATCTGTTTTAGCAGTTCTTTTTCTTTTTCGTGAATTACTTCAACTTCATCCAGCGTTACATTGAAATCAAAATCGGCCTTACGAATAATAGATTGAATCCTGGCGTAAGTATATTGAATAAACGGACCTGTATTTCCGGCAAAATCAACAGATTCTTCTGGATTAAACAAAATACGTTTCTTAGGGTCTACTTTTAAAATGTAATACTTTAAAGCTCCCAAACCGATTGTCTTATATAATTTTGCTTTTTCTTCCTGTGAATAGCTGTCCAGTTTTCCTAAATCTTCTGAAATCTGTTTGGCAGTATCAGTCATATCCTGCATTAAATCGTCTGCATCTACAACAGTTCCTTCACGGCTTTTCATTTTTCCGGAAGGTAAATCAACCATTCCGTAAGACAAATGATAAAGATTCGAAGCCCAGTCGAAACCTAATTTCTTTAAAATTAAAAACAATACTTTAAAGTGATAATCCTGTTCGTTTCCTACTGTGTAAACCATTCCTCCCACATCCGGCATATCTTTTACACGCTGAATTGCCGTTCCGATATCTTGTGTCATATAAACAGCTGTACCATCAGAACGTAAAACAATTTTACGGTCTAAACCTTCATCTGTCAAATCTATCCAAACCGAACCGTCGGGATCTTTTTCAAATACTCCCTTATCTAAACCTACCTGAACAACGTCTTTTCCTAAAAGATAAGTGTTGCTTTCGTAGTAATATTTATCAAAATTAACCCCCAGATTACTGTATGTAGTTTCAAAACCGGCATAAACCCATTGGTTCATCATTTTCCAAAGCTCAATAACTTTTTCATCACCAGCTTCCCATTTCTTAAGCATATCCTGAGCTTCGACAATAATCGGCGCTTGCTTTTTGGCTTCTTCTTCTGTCTTTCCACTTTCAATTAAACCATTGATCTCATTTTTATATGCCTTATCAAACTCAACATAATATTTACCGACCAATTTATCGCCTTTTAAACCAGAAGTTTCCGGAGTTTCTCCATTACCGAATTTCTCCCAGGCCAGCATCGATTTACAAATATGAATTCCGCGGTCATTTATAATTTGCGTTTTATATACTTTCTTGCCGGAAGCTTTTAAGATTTCGGCAACAGAATAGCCTAATAAATTATTACGAACGTGACCAAGATGAAGGGGTTTATTCGTATTTGGAGAAGAATATTCTACCATAACCGCTTTTTCAGCCGGATCAGGTGCAACAAATCCAAATGGCTTTTGATCTTTTATTCCGTTAAAAAAGTTTACATAATAACTGTCAGAAATAACAATATTCAGAAATCCGGATACTACATTAAAGCGTGCTACCTCAGAAACATTTTCAACCAGATAATCTCCAATTTTATTTCCCAACTCGGCAGGAGTATTTTTAATCACCTTCAATAACGGAAAAATAACCATTGTGATATCGCCTTCAAACTCTTTTCTGGTAGTTTGAAACTCGATTTTATCAACAGTAACATCAAATAATGCCTGTATTGATTTTTGTATGGAAGGTGTAAGAATTTGTGATAATGACATGTAACTTATTTTTAAAGTGAGCAAAGATAATGCTTATTCATCAATTAGAGAAAATCAAAAACATATTAAATTTAGAAGAACGACTTCAATTCGATAAAAAAACCGGATTTTAAACTGTCAAAATTATCAAAACATCAAAAGCTTAATCTCTTAAAAAACAGCCTCTCCCAAAAAAAATATAAATTTTTCTAATTTTTCTTGTAACATATCGTGCACTAAAGAGTCTTAATAGTGACTTCATTTTTTTGAAGCCGCAAAAAAAAGAAAAAATAACAAAACAAAATCATCATCAATCAAATCAAAATAATCAGGAAAAAATCATGAAATTAAAATTCTTTCTGCTTGCATTACTGGGGGTATTTGCAACCGCACAAGCCCAGAATTCGGGAACGATTTCTGGAAAAATTACAGAAAAATCGAATAAGGCTCCAATTTCTTATGCCACAGTTTCTCTAAAAGAAAATGGAAAAGTGATTTCTGGAGTAAACACAGATGACAACGGAGATTTTTCGTTTAAAAACATTGCTTTAAAAAGCTATACAATCGAAATTCAATATATTGGATTTAGAAAATACATTGGTTCTGTGCTTTTAAGCGAAAACAAAAAAGCCGCAACTGTAAATGTTTCTTTAGAAGAAGAAGCTACACAACTGAAAGGGGTGAACATTGTGGCAGAACGTTCGACAATTGAGCAAAAAATTGACAGAAAAGTGGTTAATGTTGGAAAAGATTTAACAACTGCCGGAGCTTCTGCATCTGACATTATGAACAATATTCCCTCTGTAAATGTGGATCAGGATGGAAAACTTTCGCTTCGCGGAAATGATAATGTTCGTGTATTGATTGATGGACGCCCGTCTAATATTGATCCGGCACAATTGTTAAAACAAATTCCGTCAACGTCTATTAAAAAAATTGAGCTGATTACAAATCCAAGTGCCAAATACAATCCGGAAGGAATGTCCGGAATCATTAATATTATTCTGCACAAAAATGCTAATACAGGTTTTAACGGAAGTTACAGCGGCGGAATCACCTTTGGTGAAACTGCAAAATACAATCAGTCCTTAGACCTGAATTATAAAACAGGAAAAGTAAATTTCTTCGGAAATGTAGGACAAAACTTTGGAACTTATTTTAATGATGGCTTAATTAAAAGATACGATCAGGATATTACCCAAACTCTTGATGTAATGAACGATAATGATTCTTACCTGTACAAAATTGGTATGGATTACTTAATCGATGATCACAACACATTGTCTATTTATACCAATCAAAACAAGTCTACAGGAAAAGGATTTGTAAACACTAATATCGATTATAATAACGACGATCCTGACTTTTTAAACGTGTACCAAAAATCGAGATATTGGGGCCCGGAAAAAACAGGAACTTACAATTTGGCCTATAAACACATCTTTAAAAAAGAAGGTCATACTTTAGATTTTGAAGGGAATTACAGTGATAGTAAAGAAGATCAGAACGCAAATTTTGATACGCAATCTACAGCACCGGACAATTCCAGCAATAGTGTAGTGTACAATGATCTTATTAAAGCAGATCGTAAATTAAGCACATTTAATATCGATTACGTTAATCCGTTGAACGAAAAAACGACTCTTGAAGCTGGTGCCGAAGCAAGAATTACCAGAACTGGCAATGATTATACAACCGGAAATCCTTTGGCGGCCATGCCATCATCAAACTATACTTATGATACCGATATATATTCTGCTTATGTAACATTTGGACAGAAGTTCAAAAAATTCAGTTATCAGGTAGGAGCACGTTTTGAAAGCTACAAAGTACAGGCAAATTTAAATTTTGGCGAGACTAAATTTGATGATGATTATATTACCTTATATCCATCTGCTTATTTAACTTATAACCTGAATGAAAAAAACACATTGCAATTTAGTTACAGCCGTCGTGTTGACCGACCAAGTTTAGAACAAACCAAACCAATTCGTGAATTTTCTACTCCGTTGTTAACTTCATTAGGAAATCCTGAATTAAGACCTCAGTTTACGAACTCTGTAGAAGTGAATTATACCAAAACACTTGAGAAAGGAAGTTTTACTGCAGGAGTTTTTGTGAGAAGCATAAATGACCAGATTAGTAGAATTTTATATCCGGATGATACAGATCCTAGTGGTAACAGACAAATTCTGACTTTTACCAATTACGATCATAATACATCATATGGTTTTGAAGCTTCATTTAATTATAAAATTACAAAGTGGTGGGATATTTCTCCTTCTATAGATTTCTCAAGTATTAACCAGCAGGGAGTTGTATTTTTATACGACGCTGCCACAGATAAAAGTAGCCCGTTAGAAAGAAAAGTTACGGTTGCTGCATTCAATGGTCGTATGAACTCAAACTTTAAGGCCAACAAACGTTTAAGCTTTTTATTATTCGGATTTTACAGAGGTGCTGTTGACGGACTTCAGAATAACAGCCACGAAATGTATAAAATGGACATCGGTTCACGCTACACTTTGTTAGACAACAAGATGAACATTAGCGTTCGTTTTAATGATGTTTTCAATACTATGAGATATGCTTTTGACAGCATGTATCCTTATCCTGTTACAGGAAGATTTACATGGGAAAGCCAGACTGTTTACGTAGGTTTAACGTACAACTTTGGAGGCGCTAAAATTAAAAATCTACAGCGTAAACAAAGAGAAGACAATACAAATAAAGCCGGAGGCGGTATGTTTTAATGCGCTCTGCTAAAAGCTTTTTTTAATATTTTGAATAATTTCTTGTAGAAGAAAGTCCGGAAATGCCATTCCGGACTTTTTTTATTTACAGGAAGTTGCGAAGTTCTTTTATTTCTTCCGGATTCGCAGTTTCGGAATCATCTGTAATTGCCGACGAATGATAAAAAGTGAGATCTAATTTCTCTTGAAGTAATTTGATGTTTGAAGATCTTAATCCGCCGCCGGGCATAATTTCGATTCTGTCGCCGGCCAATTCCTGAATTCTTTTTAATGCTAAGATTCCTTCTTCTACATTGACACCCTGCCCGGATGTTAAGATGGTTTTGAAACCACATTCAATTATATCTTCCAGCGCTTTTTCAGGATTTTTAACAACATCAAAAGCCTTATGAAAAGTACAGGAAAGCGGATGCGCCAAATGCACCAACTCTTTATTTTGCTTTTTATTTACTTTTCCGTTATCCTTTAAAATTCCGAATACAAAACCATCAACGCCGAGTTTTTTATATTGTTTGATGTCTTGTTTCATTTCTGTCAGCTCTTCGTCAGAATAAACAAAATCGCCGCCCCGCGGTCTGATGATAACATGCATTTTTATATGTAAGCTTTCGCGGACTTTAACTACTAAAATAGAATTTGGCGTTGTGCCTCCAAGCTTCATGTTTTCACATAGTTCAATTCTGTCCGCGCCATTTGCCTGAGCAATTAGAGCGGACTCATAATTAAAACAAGCTATTTCGAGTTGGTTTTTTTTCATTTTTTCAATTTTAAAAAAAGATCTCTCATCTTCAATAAACCAGAATATTATCTAAAGTGGGATCAAACGCTAATTTAACACTAAACATTCTTTTAATTAAAATTTTTATGAGTTGTTTTATTTAAACATTCTGAAAGTTTTTTCAAATCTTCCCATCTGTCATTTATTATAGCTTCTTTCTTTTTTCGGCTCCAACCTTTTATTTGTTTTTCAAATAAAATGGCCTGATTGACATCATTAAATTCTGTGCAAAAAACTAATTCTAATGGTCTTTTATTATAAGTATAACTTTCTGTATTGGACCCATAACTATGTTCTGTCAATCTCCTATTAATATCATTTGTCATTCCGGTGTAGTAACTTACATCAGAACATTTTAAGATATACACATAATACAGTTTCATTTTTTCTCAAATTTAAATTGATTAAAAGTAAGAAAATTATTTCATTATTTTAGCGCTATAATTATATGAGATCTTTGTCACCCTGAGCGGAGTCGAAGGGCGCTCCAATTGAAACGTGGGCTTCGACTCCGCTCAGCCTGACAAAAAAAACCTCTCAATCTAAAATAAAAACAATAAATAAAAGTAATACTTGTCACCCTGAGCGGAGTCGAAGGGCACTCCAATTGAAACGTAGGCTTCGACTTCGCTCAGCGGACAAAAAAAATATCTCAATCTAAAATAAAACAATAAAAGTAATACTTGTCACCCTGAGCGGAGTCGAAGGGCGATCCAATTGGAACGTGGGCTTCGACTCCGCTCAGCCTGACAAAAAAAATATCTCAATCTAAAATAAAAACAATAATTAAAAGTAATATTTGTCACCCTGAGCGGAGTCGAAGGGCGCGCCAATTGAAATGTGGGCTTCGATTTCGCTCAGCGGACAAAAAAAATATCCCAATCTAAAATAAATACCATAAATACTAG